>OIYY01000115.1_pt1 | contig 60685 bp, 47 predicted proteins | sample 1588341 | NCBI WGS metagenome assembly OIYY01 (sample SAMN03283287) | human gut metagenome | biome: human-associated habitat; material: feces | host: Homo sapiens | place: Peru | collected 2012
CGCTCGTTTCCATATTGTTACCTATATAATATAGGCAAACGCCCAACTTCTTGATATTCAATCAAAGTCCAATTTAGAGCGAGTTACATTCTTTAGCTTTACTTCCTCGGAAAATATACGTATTTTTGCAGCATTCATTTTAAAAACAACATGTATGAAGAAATCAATTTTACTCACTTCATTATTCATGCTGCCGTTATTCTCAATGGTGATGACGGCACAAGACAAGGCATCAGGAGTGCCGGCGATTAAGATAGCCACGCAAGGTGCACAAAATGAAGGAAAGCTCCTCTCTTTTTCTGCATTCACCTCTCAGGGCGGCTTCTATGTTGATTTTGGTAATGGTAACACCAGAGATTACCCTTGGGGAGGAACAGTAGCTTTCTCCGACAGGACTTATGGTGACACCATCAGAGTATACTCGCTCAATGCTGATGACCCGATACAGGGATTCAGTTGTAAAGATGACTCAATTAAAGGAGTTGTCCTGAATGAACCAGCTCTTAGACTCTTAGACATATCCGGAAATCTTGTGTCAAGTATTGACCTTTCAAATAATCCGGCACTGGAAACCTTAATCGCTGCTCGCAACCAACTCCAGAAGCTGGAGTTTCCTAACGGAGTGAATCTTACTCATGTTGACTTGAATCAGAACAGCCTTGAAGTTCTTGACTTAAGCGGTAGTACAAAGCTTGAATACCTTGACGTATCAGTAAACAACCTTCGCGTGCCGAAGAGCATAAGTTGGCCAGAAAGCGACGCGATGACATATTTCGACGTATCATGCAACAAATTGTTCAACCTTGATTACGTCCCTTCATACCCAGCTCTTAAATACTTTGCAGCCAATCATAACAAACTTTCAGTTGTGGACTTAAGCAAATTTCCAGAGCTGCAAACCCTTAAATTGCAATACAATACCAATATTTCCACACTTACCACTTCAGTTTGTCCTGACCTCAAATATCTTGATGTTACAGGAACCAAACTTACTGAGATGGAACTCAGCTCGAATCATAATATAGAAACACTGAAGGCTTCTTTGTTAGGTCTCAGCGGTTTGGATGTTTCGGCCGTTACTGAACTGAGAGATATTATCGTTGAAAAATGTGGACTAACGGATATTGATTTCTCTTCAAACACTAAACTCCAGAAGGTCAACGTAGCAGGAAACGCATTGACAAGCCTTAATTTTGCTAACAATGATGATCTTACATATCTTGACTGTAACGATAATAAACTGACGGCAATAGACATGTCGCAGTTAGCAAAAGTAGATACACTCAATTGTTCTTTAAATGACATTGAAAATCTGGATCTTTCAAAGAACACTGCCTTGATGAACCTTAATTGTTCTTCAAACTACATTTCTGTTCTTGACCTGAAAGCAAACAAGAACCTTAGATACCTGAATTGCGCAGGAAACAAAATTGAAAATCTCAACTTCTCAAAGCAACTTGATATAGAAGGCGGCTCTGTTAAGAGCAACAATATGAGCAAGGAAGCACTTGAGGCAATGTTCGCATCTCTCCCTGACATCAACGGAATGGAAATTCTGCCAGAAGACGTGATGTGGAAGGGTATTATGGCTTTTGGCAGTAATCCCGGTTCTGAGGCTGCAGATATAACAGCTCTTGAAGCAAAGGGATGGAAATCGGAACAGACAGCAGACGTGCTTGGTGATGCTTCTGCAATGTTCGTAATCTCACCTGAAGCAGTGGGCACAAAATACGTGTTCGCCATTGATTGTGCTGCTGATATGTATGTAGACTGGGGTGACGGTGTGAAGGTTACATATAAGTATGACGAAAACAACAGTTCTTATCAGAATCTGGAAAACGTGCTGAAAGGTACTGTTATCAAGATTTATGCTCCTGAAGCAACAAACTTAGGATTCGGCAACAATGCAGTGAAAGGATTGAATGTTAGCAATATGCCTAACCTGAAATCACTGGCTTGCTTCAACAATGCAATTACAGAACTTGACGTTTCGAAGAATGAACAGCTCGAACAGCTTGCATGCGACAGAAACCCGTTGACCTCCCTGAACTTAGGCGAGGCAAAGTCTCTTCAGAAACTCTTCTGTGCAAGTACTCAGCTCAAAGAGTTAGACTTCGGTAACAGCAAGAAGCTTACATACCTTGATTTGCAGAAGAGCCACTTGAAGAAGCTTAATGTGAAAGGCTGTACAGCCCTTGAAACAATCGATGTCACATACAATGATTTGACTGGAATTGACTTGAGTTCTGCCAACAACCTGACCACTTTCTTTGCAGACAAAAACCAGTTGCAGACGCTTGACCTCTCAAACAATAAGTTGCTTGAGAATCTCTCTGTTGGTTCTAACCAGCTTGAGATTCTTGATGTCTCAATGCTCAATAAGCTTGTCTATCTGTATTGCAATGATAATAAGATTGCAGAATTAAATCCTGCAAGCAATTATCTAAAGGTAATAATGGCTCAGAATAACCAGATTTGCGGCATAGATCTCTCTAAGTGCAGTAATGTTACAATAGCAGCTTTCAACAATAACAAGTTGACAAGAGCTGACCTGACAAACTGTATCATGTTACAGAGTCTATGGCTCAACGATAATAAACTGAGCAGCGTGATACCTCCTAAAAAGATGCCGTTCCTGAATGTGCTGAACATTGCCAACAATGAATTTGAAAGTTTCGACTTCAACCTTGCTTCATCAGCATCAGAGATTGTTGCTAATAACAATAAACTTAGTGGAACAGTAGACCTTTCAAAGTGTTATGTTCTTGAAAAGTTCTTCGGATCGGATAACAATATTGAGAAGATAGAATTCTCAGGCTCTGATTTGACAACATTGATTGTAAACAACAATAAGCTGAAGGTGCTTGATCCGAAAAGTAGCAGCATATACTGGTTGGAGGCGAAGAACAACGAAATCACCGGTGTGAATGTAAGCTATGGTGACAACTTGTATCTTGCTCACCTCGACAACAACAAGTTGAACAGTCTGAATCTGAACGAAAACAATAAGATTGTTTCTCTGTCTTTGAGAAATAACCTATTTGAAGACAATGCTTTGGAAAGAATTTACGAGCAGTTGCCAGTTCTCGACGATTTTACACCAGCACCTGAATACAGTGGATGGATGAAATGGCTGTTCGTAGAGGGTAATCCTGGAGCAAAAACTGCAGACGCGACTATTGCTACAGATAAGGGTTGGCTTGTTGATGTTGTCACTCCGACTGGAATAGAAAAAATGGATACCGACAACAGTGGTCTGTTGTTTGACAAGACATCAGGCAAATTACTGCTCAATGGTACGATTGTAACATCAGGTCGTATTGTTTCTATGGACGGTACTTCAAGGAGTTTCGATTCTAACAACGGCGACTTCAATATCAACAATCTGCCTCATGGTGTCTATGTCATAAGAGTTGTTGCCGACGGCAAGACATATACAAAGAAGATTTTGAAATAAAATCTGAAACATAAATAGAAAAAACGGCTATAAACTGTCCCTTTAACGCAGGGCGTCTATAGCCGTTTTTTGTGTGTTTTATAAGATTACGTAGCTAAATGCAAATGACGTTATACAGCGATTTATCTACTGGCAATAGATAAATTCTCTGGTTTTTATCTACTGGCAATAGATAAATTCATACATATTTATTTGGTGGCAATAGATAAATTATATATTTTTGCGGATAATAACATAAATAAGCGGGTATGCAAAAAGAGATATTCAAGACACTTATCAAAGACGGACAAGCAGACATACAGGATGTTGAGCTATACCAGAGGTCGTTTGATTTTGAGCCTCAAGGACGTTATGTACTTGTCGGAATAAGACAGGCAGGCAAGTCTTATTTGCTTTATCAACGTGCCAAACAATTTCTCAAGGAAGGTCATGACATCAAGGAGATTGTATACATCAACTTTGATGACGAACGGCTTTTGGGGATGAAGGCGGAAGATTTCGACCTGATATTGCAGGCGTACAGCACAATGTATAACTATAAACCGATACTCTTCTTCGACGAAATACAGAACGTGGAGGGATGGGAACATTTTGCACGTAGACTGGCTAACCATAAATATATGGTGTTCATAACCGGATCGAACGCAAAAATGCTGAGCCGTGACATCGCCACAACATTAGGGGCACGATTCTTTGACGAGAAGGTTTTTCCTTATTCGTTTAATGAATATCTGGAGGCAAACAACGTTATACTGGAGAAAGACTGGTTGTATGGTAAACAAAAGAATCAGGTGGGACAGTATTTCGCAGAATATTTCAAGTGGGGCGGATTCCCTGAACTATTGCTGTATCGCAACAAGCGGCATTGGCTGAACGGACTGTACGACAAGATTGTGCTTGGTGACATTATTCAACGTAACAACATAAAGAATGATCATGCTTTGCGACTGGCGGTAAAACGACTGGCAGAAAACATCATGCAACCTACTGCCTATAACCGCCTCGCCAATATGGTGAAGAGCGCAGGAGTGTCCACCAACACGTCTTCTATAATAGAATATGTACAGTATGTGAAGGAGGCATGCCTGATGTTCACACTTGACAACTACGCATCAAAGTTTGCCGAAAAGGAGACATCAAAAAAACATTACTTTACGGACAATGGACTACTGAGCGTTTTCCTGACCGAAAACTATGCTCCATTGCTGGAAAATCTGTGTGCCATAACATTATACAAACAGTATAACAAGGATGCCGGTACACCTCGTCTTTACTATTACAATCGTAATGTGGAAGTAGATTTCTTCGTTCCGGATGAGTGTGTAGCAATACAGGCTTCCTATAGCATAAATGACCACGAGACCCGCAGAAGAGAAACTACGGCTCTCGTGGCTCTAAATAAACTCTATCCTCTTAAAAAAGCTCTCGTCGTAACTTACGACGAGGAAGAGGTGATAGAGATGGACGGACTGACAATAGAGGTGGTACCTGTATGGAAATGGCTGTTATGTGACAGTAACACAGATAAATGCTAACACCTCCAGATTTTATCTCCCTTTATTTCCAGCGGCATCTCTACGTTGTCCGTGAACAGCTGTCCGGTGCCGAGGCCTTGCGGCATCTTTATGTCGGGGCCGTAGATGTCGGCGGCAAGCTGTGCAACGGCGTTCAGACCTACGTTGCTTTCGAGGGCACTGGTCATCCACGAGCCAATGCCTCGCTCGGCTGCCATGCTTATCCATTCCCTTGCGCCACTCATTCCTCCGTGTAACGATGGCTTGAGGATGATGTATTGGGGACGGATGGTGTCGAGCAGTTCCTCCTTCATGCCGGGGAGGTTTACGCCGATAAGCTCTTCGTCGAGGGCTATGGGGATGGGCGTTTCACGACATAATGCAGCCATGTCACGCCACTGGTGCTGACGGATGGGCTGTTCGATGGAATGGATGTCGTAACGGGCGAGCTGCTCCAGGCGTTGCGGAGCCTGTGCTGGAGAGAAACCGCCATTGGCGTCGACACGCAACTCTATCTGGTCCTTCGTGAATGCCTCACGAATATGGCGGACAAGCGACAACTCATGACTGAAGTCGATGGCTCCGATTTTCAGCTTTACGCAGCGAAATCCGTCGTGCATCTTCGCCTCAAGACGCTCAAGCATCTCATCGAAGCTTCCCATCCACACCAGTCCGTTGATGGTGATGCCTTCCTCGCCGCGTGTAAACGGCGTGTCGAAGAGCATGCCCTTGCCTCCGTTCTGGAGGTCGAGCAGGGCCGTCTCAAGACCGAAGAGCATGGAGGGATAAGGGCGGAGCATATCTGCTGGCACACGTCCCATCGTCTCCACCATGCCACACAGCGAACGCAAGGTGCGCTCATAGTCGGGGCGGGCGTCGCAACTGAGGTCGGGGAGCGGGGCACACTCTCCCACTCCACTCACGCCGGGACGCTCCGTATCGGTGACGGTGAGAAACCATGACTGGCGTGTGGTGTAGATGCCGCGCGACGTTCCAGCCGGTTGCTTGAAGTGGAACGTGCGCGGCTCGATGTCTATCTTATAACTCATAAGGTGTGACGATTATGGCAGTTTGGGATATTTGCTGAAGTCGGGCTTGCGCTTCTCAAGGAACGCACGGCCTCCCTCCTGTGCCTCGTCGAGCATGTAATAGAGCATGGTGGCGTCGCCGGCAAGTTCCTGGATGCCTGCCTGTCCGTCAAGCTCGGCATTGAGACCAGCCTTTATCATACGAAGGGCAAGCGGCGAGCGCTCCATCATAGTCTGCGCCCACTCCACGCAGGTGTCCTCAAGCTGATCGAAGGGCACCACCTTGTTCACCATTCCCATACGCTCTGCTTCGATGGCGTTATACTGACGGCACATAAACCATATCTCACGCGCCTTCTTCTGACCGACGATGCGGGCGAGATAGCTGGCACCGAAACCGGCATCGAAGGATCCTACCTTAGGTCCGGTCTGACCGAAGATGGCATTTTCGCTGGCGATGGTGAGGTCGCACATAAGGTGGAGGACATGTCCGCCACCGATGGCGTAACCGTTGACCATGGCGATGACGGGCTTCGGCAGGGAGCGTATCTGCTTCTGCACGTCGAGGACGTTAAGACGTGGTACGCCGTCGTCGCCGACATAGCCTCCGCGTCCCTTCACATGCATGTCGCCACCAGAGCAGAACGCCTTGTCGCCGGCTCCGGTAAGGATGACAACGCTGATGCGCTGTGACTCACGACACCAAGCGAATGCCTGCGACATCTCCCACGTGGTGCGAGGTGTGAAGGCATTACGATAACGAGGACGGTTGATGGTGATCTTGGCGATGCCATCATATTCCTCAAACAGGATTTCCTTAAAGTCAAAGCCCTCCACGGGCACCCAATTTCTTTTTTCCATATTGTTGTAAGTTGATTATTATTGTTGTTTAGACAGTAAGACAGGTAGACAAGTTATTTGTCCTTTAATTGCTTAATAGCCTTGTCAAAATCACTTTCCAGCATACGCATCTCACGTTCTCTATAAATCTCGAATTCTCGTTCAGCCTTCTCTATGGCTTCCTTATGCGAAATACTGCCATTCCCTTCCAATATATTCTTGCGAAGGCGCAGAATTTGATCATCAAGTGCAGCAATCCAATCCGCCATCCGCATCGGTGTTTGCTCTAAGGCTTGAAATTCTGCAAAATCGAGAAACTGCGAAGTCAAAAGATTCAAACGCTGCAGCTCCAATTCTGTCAGATAATTCTTAGCTATCTTCACATCATCGCGAGTTACATAATTACCCTTAAAATTGGTCATACCAACAAATGGCTTTTCATTATCCACTCGTTCATATATCAATTCTACAGCAGTATGTTCGTGTACTGCATAGTGCATTTTGTTCTGTACAGAAGCAAAGAACATTTTTGTCATCTTTGCCCGAGGATCATAATCTACTGATGTTGCATATATATCCGTCACCTGCTGATAGAAATTACGTTCACTACTACGGATATCACGAATCCTCTGTAGTAACTCTCTAAAATAACGATTTCCACCTTGCTTCAATCTCTCATCGTCCATTGCAAATCCTTTTTGGATATACTCATGCAAACGCTCAGTTGCCCATCGGCGGAAATGTACAGCCACAGGAGATTGCACTCTATAACCAAGGGCGATAATCATGTCAAGATTATAATGGTCTATCTCACGTTTTACCTGACGAGAGCCTTCCTGACGAACTAACAAGAATTTCTTGTGAGTTGCCTCATCAATAAGTTCCTGGTCAGCATAGATACTCTTAACATGCTGACTGACATTCTGTTGTGTGGTGGCATATATTTGAGCTAATTGCTCTTGTGTCAACCATACATCCTCATCAGCAAAGCGCACATTTACAGATACCTTGCCATTATTATCTTTGAACAGTATGAGCTTATTCTCCTTTTCCATATATATATTCGATATAACAATTATTCAGCAATATAAAAATCAAAAGTCGCTTTAGCGTCCGCTTCTGCTTCGGTAAACACCTCCAGCAGCAGGGGGCGGTCAGTCTGGCGCGTCAGCAGCGTCACAATGCCGATTTGTGCCTCCTGCATGTTCTTTGCGGATAGATAGCCTATGTCGTTCTGGGTACAGATGCCCTGAGCCGTTGTCTCGTGCGTGGCTGCCACCAAATCGCCAGCAGCCGGACTGTCCTTCAGACCCGGCAGAGAGCGGAAGATGCCACCCGTGCGGTTGTTGAGGAGAAGGATGCGCAGATTGCCGTTGAGGTTTCGGTTCCACAGCGCGTTCTGGTCGTAGAAGAAGCTGAGGTCTCCGATTACGCAGACCGTCAGTCCCGTCGAGGCAAGCGAGAAGCCGGCAGCCGTCGACAGCGAACCTTCGATGCCGTTCACGCCACGATTGCACCATACGTAGTGGTTGGCGTAGATGCAGGCAAGGCGAATGGCGGAGCTGTTGGCGTAATGTACGAAGACATCCACATCAAGGTCGTCGAGCTGTTCCTCGAAATATCTCACCACCGCCATCTGCGAGAACTCAGGTTCATACTCGGCAGCACGCTCTGCGCACTCGTCGAGCAAGAGCTTCCAGCGCTCGTAAAAGCCTCTCTCATCATTCGCCGGAGTCGCCGTCAACGCGTCCAGCAAGCTACTGACGTCGCCGTAAGGACATTCCACGATGTCCGTGAGCGTCATCAACGGGTCGTGCGGTTCAAGGGCGTTTGGCGTGACAAGGCATGACGGCGCTCCGAGGCTGCGCAGCCAACGGCGCGTGGCCTTGCTCACGATGGTGTCACCGAGATAGACGATGTAGTCGGGACGGTAGCTGTGAGCATCCTCAGCTGCCATGCCGGAGATACGTTTCACCGCCTCATCGAAGTGGACATTCGTGCCCGACGTATTGGAAAGCGGCTCGGCAAACACCACGTAACGCTCCATCAGACGCTCCAGCTTCCGACCGTCAAACACACCTGCCGGCATCTGACCTATGACGATAAGCGGACGTTCTGCCTTGGCAATGCGGGCTGTGAAAGCCTCACAAGCATAAGGCAGACGGCGTTCCTCCATCATCATTGTCCATCGCTCCACATTCGGCAACGCCTCCACATCGAAGGTGAAGAGCGGTTCCGTGATGGGCACGTTGATGTGCACGGGAGCCGGCTGACGACAAGTGGCGAGGAAGAGAGCCTCGTTGACAAGGCGGCGGCAGTACCATCGCTCCTCGTCGTTATGCGGTTCAGGCAGTTGCACGGCGCGTCTCACGAAGCGTCCGAGAGCGTCAGGCTGAGGAAGCGTCTGTCCGTCGAGCTGGTCAATCCATTGTGCAGGGCGGTCGGCAGACACCACGATAAGCGGCACGTGCTGATAATAAGCCTCAGCCACGGCAGGCATCACATTGAGCAACGCCGAACCCGATGTCACGCACACCACCACAGGACGATGCGTAGCCTGAGCCATACCCAAAGCATAGAAGCCCGCCGAACGCTCGTCCGTGACCGGGCGGCACGTTATACGGTCACACTCATTAAGGTTATGCACTATCGGGGCATTGCGACTACCGGGACACACCACAGCATCCATCACACCATACTTGACAAGCAGAGCTGTGAGAAGGTTTACGTTTTCCTTGTTACAGAACATCAGTTTATAAACTTATATCTTGAAGTTTAACTCTTATTTCTTGAACGTTTGTCTCATTGTATTCATCTTCGCCTCCGTCTCGTCCCATTCTGTCTGGCACGAACTTTCCTTCAGAAGACCGCCGCCAGCATAGAGCGTAAAGCGCCGCGGCGAGGCATTCTCATCGCTCACGTCTTCCATACGCATACATCTCAGAGTGACGAACAGACTGGTCTCGCCGTCTGGATTGAGAATGCCGGAGAATCCACTGTAATAGAGGCGTGGCAACGACTCGTTACGCAGAATAAAGTCGCGTGACGTGTCCTTGGGGATGCCACACACGGCAGGCGTGGGATGGAGGGCGTTGAGCAGATTGCCAAGCACGTCCATCGAGTAAGGCTTGAAGGTGATGTCGGAGCGCAGATGCACCAGGTCGCCAGCCCTCGCCGTGGACGGACCCTTCACGGAGAAATCGTCAGAGAAATGCTCCACACACTCCGTGATGTACGTCTCGACGTAATGCTGCTCCTGTCGGTTCTTCGTGCTCCAGTGGATGTCAGCCTCAGAGACGCTGCCCCCTTCCGTATCGAAAGACAGCTGGTCCTCAGTGAGGCGCATCGTGCCGGCAAGCGCCATCGTCCTCATCTCGTCACGCGTACCGCGAACGAGCACCTCTGGAGTGGCAACGAGCCACGTGCCGCTGCGTTCCGTGGAAAAGAGAGCCACAAACATACGAGGATAACGACGGCAAGCCCTTGCGAAAAGCGTAAGGGGCGACACGTCCTCCGTGGCGGTAAGTCGGGCACTGCGGGCAAGGACAATCTTGCTGAACGTCCCGTCACGCAGCTGCGCATGGAAATTCTCGAAGTCGATGGCATAGCTCTCCTGTTCTTTGGCGAAGTCGGCATCCACAAGAGACGCCTCCGCCATCGTATCTGCTGGCAGCTCCATCGGCTTCCACTCCACGTCGAGCAGCAGTATGGGGCAATCATCCGACGGGGCGAACGGAGCGATGACAAAGCCGCGGCGCCCGTTGAGTTCGGCAAGCGAAGCCAATTCCTCAGGCCCCTTTCTCATCACGCCACGAAACACCTGCTGGGTATGAGGCAGACGGTAATAAACGAAGTTCATCTGTTTCAATACAATTAGTTATTGAACTTGCAAAAGTTCAGTAAGTTAGCTTTATTTGTTAGGTTTGTTCATCACGAAGTTGGTGACTTCCACCGACGAAATCAGTTCGCCAGCCTTATTCGTGATGTCGATATGCCACTGATGCAGCGTCTTTCCACGATGGAGAAGATGCGCTGTGGCTGTGACGGTATCGCCCTCCATGACAGCCTTTACATGGCTGCCGCTAACATTGATGCCCACACAGATCTTGTCCGGGCATAACGCCATAGAGCCGACACCGGCAAGGTTCTCGGCAAGTGCCAACGAGGCACCGCCACTAAGAAATCCGAACACCTGACGATTCTTCTCGTCCACCTTCATCTTCGCCTGACAGGTGTCGGGCTCGGGGGTTGAGATAAATTCCATGCCAAGTGTGTTAGACAATCCGTCAAGATGCAGACGGGTTTCCTTTATTTTCTCTAAATCCATTGTTGTATATATGTAGAGTTTAAATATTGTTCATACTATATTACCCTTCCCTGATGAAGTCGAGCGCTTCCTTTATCTCTTCCTCGCTGGCAGTCTGATTGAGCTTTACATCGCCGATGTTGGCGAGGAGCGAGAAGTTGATGGTGCCGGACGTATTCTTCTTGTCGTGCTTCATCAATTCGAGGAGCTTGGGATAGTCATCGCAGGTGATGGCGGGTGTGCCGTAAGCCTCACGGATGAAGCGTGCTGTCTGGCGCAGACGGTCGACGGGGAACGCTGTCTTGCATACGCTCAGATAAAGCTCGCCCACCAATCCGTACGCCACGGCATATCCGTGGAGCATCGGTCTGCCCTGCTCCATGGCGAACGACTCGATGGCGTGACCGATGGTATGTCCGAGATTGAGAGCCTTGCGCAGTCCCTTCTCATGCGGATCCTGCTGAACGATGCGCTCCTTCACGGCTATCGACTCGCCCACCATGCGCTGCAACTGTGCGAAGTCGGGATTATGAAGACTGAAGCCTACAAGTTCTGCCCACATCCGCTCGTCATTGATAAGACCGTGCTTGAGCATTTCGGCATAGCCGGAGCAAAGGTTAGGCATATCGAGAGTGTCGAGGAAGAGCGTGCTGATGATAACGAAACGTGCATCAGCAAACACACCAATCTCGTTCTTCAGTCCATTGAAGTTGACACCTGTCTTGCCGCCAACCGACGCGTCAACCATTGCGAGGAGCGTTGTGGGGATGTTGATGAAGTCGATGCCGCGCTTGAAGGTGGCAGCAGCGAATCCTCCAAGATCCGTCACCATGCCTCCTCCCAGATTGATAAGCAGCGAATGGCGGGTGGCTCCACCCTTGCTGAGCGCGTCCCAGACGAGAGCCAATGATTCGAGGTTCTTGTTAGTGTCGGTGGCGGGAATGGTGATGAGCGTCACTTCCTGCATGCAGCGCATACTGCTGAGCTTAGGCCAGCAAAGACGCTTCGTGGTCTCGTCGGTAAGAACAAAGACGCGGTCGTGCTGACATTCAGAAATGGCAACAACAAGGCTGCGCTCCAGATTTTCCGATATCACTATATTCTGTTTCATAATAAGGCTCCTTTCTTTTTAATGTTATTGTTATTCCGCCGCTGCATCTGCCGCTATGCGCATCATCTCGGCGCGTGCCGATTTGCCTGTGGCGGTGAGCGGTATGGCAGGAACGGAGATATAGGCGTGGGGCTGTTCGTATCGGGTGAGACATTCCTGACACAATGTCCGCATCGCCTCCATGTCGTCGGTGACAGCCAGAAGCACAACCGTCTCGCCGAACTTGGGATGGGGTCGCTTCGTTATGGCAAACTCCACGTCGGTGTGTTGCCTAAGCTTCTCCTCCATCTCCTCTATCTGTAGCTTGATGCCACCGCTGCATATCACGTTGTCGCGACGTCCACGAATGCGGAAGCGGCGTCCGTCAGAGTCAATCTCGACGATGTCGTTAGTGACAAGTGGCTGGGCGCACACCTCCGGCGCATCAATGACAAGGCATCCGTCGGCGTTGGTGCTGACACATACACTTGCGAATGGCGTATACCATGAGCTGGCTTCAGGACCACTGAGTCGGCGAAGGGCTATGTGCGACAGCGTTTCGGTCATGCCGTATGTGCTCCACACTGCATTGGGAAACTCACGCAACAGCTTCACCATATCGTCGCTGACAGCTCCACCTCCGATAATGAGGTGGCGAATCTGACGCAGCACACGTAGTTCTTCGGGCACCTGCATACTGTTATACACCTGCATCGGCACCATAGCAGCAAACACAGGTGCCTCCGTTATGCCCAGAAGCGGATGACCCGACGGCTTGACGCAGACCAGCTTCAGACGGCGGACGATGCTGCGCACCACCACCATCTTGCCCGCAATGAAGTCGAGCGGCATGCAGAGCAGGGCTGTGTCGCCGGGCTGCAGACCAAGGAAGTCGCAGGTGATGCGTGCCGATGCCTCCATGCGACGCTTCTCCACGGTCATCGGTTTCGGCTTGCCGGTCGAACCGCTCGTGTGGACAACAAGCGTCGGCGAAGCACTCTCCCATTCGGAAAGAAATTCGTTTAGGGTCATTTTATAAAGCAATTATGGGGTTAAATCCTATGAGATTAGATAAACTGCTCCCACTGGTCGCAGAGTTCCGTGATGCGCTGCAGTACGATGTTGGCGCCCTGGTCGGCAAGAGCCGCATCAGGCAACGGACCGCTGTTTACGCCTATCGTGAAGATACGTGCTGCCACACCGGCACGAACTCCCAACGGAGCGTTCTCCACAACGATGCCCTGCCACGGCTGCAGGTTGCCAGCCTTGCGCAGACCCATCAGATAAGGGTCGGGATTGGGTTTGCCGCGCTCCACGTCGTAAGCCGTGACGATATGGTCCTCGGTAAGGAAACCGTAAAAGTCGTTAAGCAGTCGCTTGAAGAGCGGGCGCTGTCCGCTTCCCGTCACCACGCCGATGGTAATGCCAGCATCCTTTATCTTCTGCATAAGCGGAAGGACACCGGGGAAGATTTCAGCCACCGGCATGCGATGGAAAATCTCCGTCTTGACGTCATACATGCGCTGCGCCTCCTCCGGCGTTATCTCCTTGCCCTGCTGCATGCGGACATAATGGCGGATGGTGTCGACGCCGCGTGCTCCTTCCGTGGCATACGAGTCGTCGGCAGTGAAGTGGATGCCGAATTGGCTCATCGCCTCCTGCCATGCCACAGCATGATTGGGCATGGAGTTATAGAGCACTCCGTCCATGTCAAAGAGCACCACACGAGGAGCAAACTCCGTGAAGGAATTGGCTTCCAGATAGTGTTTTATAGCTTCTTTTATCATCTTGTTGTTTCCGTATTTTTGTCAGTCCCATAGACCGACAATAGGACTCACAGGCCTCATTCACAAGGTCTGTAAGTCCTATTTGATATATTAATGTGAGGAAATCAATGTTTCCCCTTTATGTTACTTCTCGTTAGCGAGGCGCTCCTGAATGGCCTTGCTCTCTGCCTCGTAACCCGGCTTGTTAAGAAGAGCAAACATGTTCTTCTTGTAAGCCTCAACACCCGGCTGGTTGAACGGATTGACCTCCTCAAGGAGTCCGCTGATGCCGCAAGCCTTCTCAAAGAAGTAAATGAGCTGACCGAGGTAGTAAGCGTTAAGCTCAGGCACGTTGATGCGGATGTTAGGCACACCGCCGTCAACGTGAGCGAGGCGTGTGCCCAGCTCTGCCATCTTGTTGACCTCGTCCACACGCTTGCCTTCAAGGAAGTTCAGACCGTCAAGGTTCTCGTCGTCGTGCGGGAAGAGGAGCTTCTCGTTAGGAGTCTCCACGCTGATAACAGTCTCGAAGATAGAGCGCTCGCCCTCCTGAATCCACTGACCCATAGAGTGGAGGTCTGTGGTGAAGTCGCAGGCAGCAGGGAAGATGCCCTTCAGCTCCTTGCCCTCGCTCTCGCCGTAGAGCTGCTTCCACCACTCAGCGAAGTAATGGAGCTTCGGCTGGAAGTTGGCAACAATCTCAATCTTCTTGCCAGCCTGTGTGTAGAGTGCCTGACGTGTGGCTGCGTACTGAGCAGCGAGGTTGTCAGCGAAGGGAACGTCCAGTGCGCAAGCCTTCTCCATGTCAGCAGCACCAGCAACGAGCTGCTTAACGTCGAATCCGGCAACAGCGATAGGAAGAAGACCCACCGGAGTGAGCACTGAGAAACGACCACCCACGTTGTCTGGGATGATGAAGCTCTTATATCCCTCCTTGTCAGCACATGTGCGGGCTGCGCCCTTCTTGGCATCAGTGACAGCCACGATGACGTCCTTAGCCTCCTCCTTGCCGCGCTGGTCCTCACACTGCTTCTTGAGCAGACGGAAAGCGAGAGCGGTCTCAGTGGTAGTACCCGACTTAGAGATGTTGATCACACCGAACTTCTTGTCCTTAAGATAAGTGGTGAGCTCATAGAGATAGTCCTCGCCGATGTTGTTTCCGGCGAAGAGTATGGTGGGGTCTTTCTTGTCAGCAACAAGCCAAGCGAAAGAATTGCCGAGACCTTCGATTACGGCGCGTGCACCGAGATAGCTGCCGCCGATACCAGCCACAACCACTACCTCGCACTTCTCGCGCAGCGTCTTAGCCACAGCCTCAATCTCCGCGAGGAAATCAGGAGTGATGGAAGACGGAAGGTGGAGCCATCCGAGGAAATCGTTACCTGCGCATGTGCCGTTCTCAAGAGCCTCTTGTGCGGCCTTTACCTTAGACTCATAAGCGTTGACTGCTCCTTCTGCGAGGAAAGAGGTAGCTTTTGTAATGTCTAAACTGATAGTTTTCATTGCTTTATAATTTATATAGTATATCTGAAATCGTTTTATCGAATGCCATTACCTGAACGAGTCGGTAAGCAGCTTTATCTCCACCTGCGGGCTGATGCGCTCGTAGAGGATGTTATATACAGCGTCGAGGATGGGCATGTTGACGTGATAATGACGGTTTTTCTCCTTCATACACTTCGTGCCGAAGAATCCCTCCGCTATCATCTCCATCTCTATCTGCGCACTCTTGACGCTATATCCCTTGCCTATCATCGTTCCGAATGTGCGGTTGCGCGAGAACTTGGAATATCCCGTCACGAGCAAGTCGCCGAGATAAACCGAGTCGTAGACGCTGCGCTCAATGGGATTGATGGCAGAGAGGAAGCGCGACATCTCCTGTACGGCGTTAGAGATAAGCACCGCCTGGAAGTTGTCACCATAGTTGAGTCCGCTGCAAATGCCGGACGCTATGGCATAGACATTCTTGAGCACTGATGAATACTCGATGCCGATGACGTCGCTGGACGTCTTTGTCTTGATAAACTCCGAGTCGAGCACCTCACAGAAAGCCTGTGCCTTATCGCGGTCAGAGCATCCTATGGTAAGATAGGAAAGTCTCTCGAGAGCCACCTCCTCAGCGTGTGACGGTCCTCCGATACATGCAAGATTGCAGTCGGGCACATCATACACCTCATGGAAATACTCCGAGCATGCGATGTTGTCCTCCGGCACCAAGCCCTTGATGGCGGTCACAATAAACTTGTCGCGCAGCCTTGCCTTCAGCTTCTTCAAGTGGTTCTTGAGGTAAGGCGAGGGCACAACGAATACCAGCGTGTCATAAGCTTCCACAATGCGATTGATGTCGCTGGAGAAGAATATCTCGTCTGTGTTGAAGTGTACGCTGGTAAGGTAATTAGGATTGTGACTGATGCGCTTAAACTCCTCTATGCTGTCGTCGCGGCGCATATACCATCCTATGTGATGGGTGTGACCTATCACAATCTTGGCGATGGCAGTCGCCCAACTGCCACCTCCAATAATTGCTATTTTTCCGAGATTGTACACGCTCTTTGATGTTTAACGGGTTAATGCTTGATGTTTAAAGAAATGCTCGCAGACGAACACTTCCTAAACATTGCTCTTCTCAATCCACTGCTGGATTTCGTCCACAGAAGGCTTCTCGTAGCCGAGCTTATACTTCTTGTTTATCTCGCCGATCTTCTGCTGCAGACCCTGCGGCTTTTCGTCGCGGATGTCCGAGATGAGATTAAATCCAGCCTTGCGGAGAACGTAAGCCCACTCCTCAGGAACGCCGATCTCAGCCCATTCCTTGATGGTGCTCTGCGGCATCTTCTTCTCAGGCTTCATCTGCGGGAAGAAGAGCACCTCCTGAATGAATGTCTTGCCAGTCATGAGCATCACGAGACGATCAATGCCGATGCCGATACCTGACGTGGGAGGCATACCGTACTGGAGAGCACGGAGGAAGTCCTGGTCGATGATCATAGCCTCGTCGTCACCCTTGTCAGCAAGCTTCATCTGGTCGATGAAACGCTCCTCCTGATCGATGGGGTCGTTGAGCTCCGAGTAAGCATTGGCAAGCTCCTTGCCGTTAACCATAAGCTCGAAACGCTCTGTGAGGCCCGGCTTTGAGCGGTGCATCTTTGTGAGCGGCGACATCTCGACGGGATAGTCGGTGATGAATGTAGGCTGGATGAATGTGCCCTCGCAGAACTCGCCGAAGAGTTCGTCGATGAGCTTGCCCTTGCCCATTGTCTCGTCCACGTCCATACCCTTCTCAAGGCAGAATGCGCGAATCTCGTCCTCTGTCTTGCCATTGCAGTCGAATCCTGTCTTCTCCTTGATGGCATCGAGGATGGGAAGGCGGCGGTAAGGAGCCTTGAAGCTGACGATGTTGCCGTCAATCTCACGCTCCGGCTTGCCGTTTACGGCTATACAGATAGTCTCAAGAAGTTTCTCCGTGAACGACATCATCCAGTTATAGTCCTTATACTGTACGTACAGCTCCATGCAGGTGAACTCTGGGTTGTGGTTGCGGTCCATACCCTCGTTGCGGAAGTTCTTTCCAATCTCATACACACCCTCGAAGCCACCTACGATAAGACGCTTCAGATAAAGCTCTGTTGCGATACGCATATACATATCCTGGTCGAGAGCGTTGAAGTGTGTGATAAACGGACGTGCAGAAGCGCCACCGGCGATAGCCTGCAATGTCGGAGTCTCCACTTCTGTGTAGCCAGCCTCATCGAGCACTCTGCGGAGTGTGCGGATGACAGTAGCACGCTGGAGGAATGTGTCCTTCACGCCGTCGTTAACGATGAGGTCAACATAGCGCTGACGATAGCGAAGCTCAGGATCGTCGAACTTGTCGTATGCCACGCCGTCCTTATACTTAACGATCGGCAGCGGCTTGAGGCTCTTCGAGAGGAGCACGAGTTCCTTTGCATGTACCGAAATCTCGCCGGTCTGTGTACGGAACACGAAGCCCTTCACACCGATGAAGTCACCGATGTCGAGGAGTTTCTTGAATACTGTATTATAGAGTTCCTTGTTCTCGTCGGGGCTGATCTCGTCGCGAGCCACGTAAACCTGGATGCGGCCCTTCGAGTCCTGCAACTCAGCGAAGCTTGCCTTACCCATCACGCGGCGGCCCATCATTCGTCCGGCTATCACCACCTCACGCGGCTCGTCCTCGTCCTTGAAGTCGGCTTTGATGTCAGTGCTGAAAGCGTTTGTGGGGAATTCGGCTGCTGGATACGGGTCGATACCCATATCACGGAGGGTCTGAAGGCATTGTCTTCTTACAATCTCTTGTTCACTAAGTTCTAAGATATTCATATTTGGATATTATATTTTATGATCTTCGTTACACGTTACGGCAATACATAATAGCCCATAACAACTGCAAAATTACGAAATAATTTCGTCTTTCGCCCTTAACACTTACTCTTTATGCGTGTTATTAAGCATTTTTCTTGATTCATTCCGTAGTCTGCGAGTTTATTATATATTAAATATATGTAAGCACAAATATAGCCATTATTGCCGAATAGTAAGATTGACAGAAAGCACATTAACCAAGATTAACGATTTTTCTGATTGTTAAGTCATCTTAAAGTCTATGTAATACCATTGCAACATGATACTTATAATTTTGCGGCGTGAAACAATAATTACAAATTATAAACAGTCAGAAAGAACAATGAAAAGATTGAGATTTTCAGGAAACGGCATCGTTGCGCTTATCGCAACAGCCATTATGTTAATCAGCGGCTTGCAGTTGCAGGCACAGACACCCACAGAATGGAAAAAGCTGAAAGGAGACGTAACACTTTACATGGCTAACGACCTCGGACGCAATGGCTATTACGACCAGAAGCCCATCGCCGAACTGATGGGAAATATGGCGAAGACCACGGGCATGGAATGTGTGCTCGCCGTCGGCGACATCCATCACTTCAACGGCGTGGCATCAGTGAACGACCCACTGTGGACCACCAACTTCGAGCAGGTTTATTCGCATCCAGAACTGATGCTCGACTGGTTCCCCGTTCTTGGCAATCATGAATATCGCGGCAACACTCAGGCTGTGCTCGACTACGGTAAGGTGAGCCGACGCTGGATGATGCCGGCACGCTATTACACCAAGGTGTTCGAGAGCAAAGGCACCACGCTGCGCATCGTCTTCCTCGACACCACACCACTGATTGACCGTTATCGCGAGAACAGCGAGAAGTATCCTGACGCTTGCAAGCAGGACTATCAGGCACAGCTCGACTGGCTGGACCGCACACTCAAGACAGCCAACGAAGACTGGGTGATCGTTGTAGGTCATCATCCCATATACGCCGAAACATCGAAGGCTGAATACGAGCGCACCGACATGCAGAAAAGGCTGTTGCCCATCCTCCACAAGTATAATAATGTGGCGATTTATGCCTGCGGACACATCCACAACTTCCAGCATATACGCATGAATGGCGACAACATCGACTACGTGGTCAATTCATCCGCTTCGCTTGCACGTCCTGTGAAGAAGACTGTCGGCACAGTGTTCTGCTCACCTGCCGACGGCTTCTCCATAATCTCCGCCAACAAGAAGCAGCTGAGAATGTCGATGATTGACAAGGAAGGTAATGTGATACACTGCATAGAGAAAAACAAATAGCGGAAAGAAACGTAACAAAAAGATGCAATAACATGAAACGAATTCTAATCAGCGCTGCTCTCATTGCCGCTTCATCAGCCGCAGCCTCTGCCCACACCATCGACGGCATAGTCAAGGACCATCGTACGGGCGAACCGCTTATCGGCTCGGTGATTGAGGTAAAGGAGTTGCCGGACGTAAAGACAACGACGGGGCTGGACGGTTCGTTCACCCTGCACGAACTGCCTGACAAAGGACGCTATACGCTCGTAGTGAGATACGTATCTTACAAGACCCGCGAGATTCCCGTGGAGGTTTCAGACAAGGGCGTCGTAAGCATATCGCTCGACGAAGACCTCAAGGAACTGGGCGAGGTGATAATCAAGGGACACAAGGAGAACCATTCTGACCGCAGCGCCATCGACTTGGAGAAGACTGCCGGCAACGTACTCAACGTGATGAGCCAGCAGAGCATCCAGCTGTCGCCTGACGTCAACGTGGCAAGCGTGCTGCAGCGCGTGTCGGGAGTGACAATGGAGCGCGACGCTTCCGGCGAAGCCTCATACGCCATACTCCGCGGCATGGACAAGCGTTACAACTATACGCTGGTCAACGGCGTGAAGATTCCGAGTCCGGACGACAAGAACCGATACATACCGCTCAACATATTCCCCTCTGACCTCATGGACCGCCTCGTGGTGTCGAAGTCGCTTACTGCCGACATGGAGGGCGACGCTGCCGGTGGCGTGGTGGACATGGTGATGAAGGACGCACCATCGCATTTCCAGATACAGGCGAATGCCGCCATAGGCATGAGCGACTATTTCTGGAAGGACGGACGCGATTATCTCTCATCAGACCGCAGCAACTATACACACAAGTCGCCTTACGAAGCTAACGGCAAGGACTATAAGGCGCAGACATCCGACTTCGCCAATGGTCCTACCAAGATAACCACCCACTCCACTCCTGCTCCTAACTTCATAGGCGGACTCTCCGTCGGCAACCGCTTCTGGAAGGACCGCATCGGCGTCATACTTGCAGGAAGCATGCAGAACGTTTTCCGCGGAACGGAGCGTACATACAACTCAGTAAAAATGGCGTCTGGCGAACAGGCGATGTACATCTATTCGCTCCAGCACCGCTACTACTCCACTCATGACCTCACAGCCGGCGTCCATGCCAAGGTGGACCTGCAGCTGGACAATCACAAGCTGGAATGGTATAACATGTACATACGCACCAACTCGAAGGGCGTACGCTACAACAACTCCATCAACACGGAGTATATAGGTTCTGATACGTACACACAAGACGACGAAACCCGCTCTCTCTCGCAGACACAGACCATCTTCGCCACACATCTGAAGGGCACGCATCACCTCACACATGACCTGACCGTTGACTGGGCTGGCATCTTCTCGCAGGCAAAGGAGGAAGACCCTGACCGCGTCTACCTCACTCTTACCAACACCGTTCAGTCACCGGACGGAGTGGACGGTTCGCTGTGGTCAGCTGACAAGAACATTCTGAAGACGCTGCCGAAGAACATGGAACGCCGCTTCCAGCACAACACGGACAAGGACTGGGCTGGCTACCTCAACTTCTCCTACGACGCCCACTTCGCTCACGACGTAGACGCTACGTGGAAGGCTGGAGGACAATATCGTCGCAAGGAGCGCGGCAACCGCTACTACTCGTACATCTTCAACCCCGCAAACATATCCCAGCAGCTGGACGGCAACGGATTCGATCAGTTTGCATCCATTGACTGGACCTGCAAGACTCCTTACTCACAGGCTTCGCAGCTCAATTACGACTCGAAGGAACACATCGGCGCGGCATACGCTATGGTTACGCTGAAGAGTAAGGCTGGAGAACTTAACGCCGGATTGCGTGCTGAGCACACCAATCAGATTTACACCATGCTGCAGAAGTTCCGCAATATGGGTCAGGTTGGCGAACAGAGCTATTGGGACTATCTGCCGTCAGCATCCATCAAGTGGACTCCGACAAAGAAGATGAACGTGCGCCTCTCTTACTATCGCTCCATCAACCGACCGGGATTCTACGAGATAGTACCTTACCAGATTATGGGAGAGGAATATCAGGAGAAAGGCAACCCTAACCTGAAGCGTGCCCGCATCGACAATGTGGACCTGCGTTGGGAATGGTTCCCGTCAGCCACGGAGCAGGTGCTTGCCGGCGTGTTCTACAAGTATCTGAAAGATCCTATAGAGCAGGTGTTCGTGGCTTCTGACGGCAAGCTGGGCAGCGGAGCCGACGCTTACTATATGCCTGACAACCTCGGCAACGCCAAGAACTACGGCTTCGAGATTGACGTAGTGAAATACATCCGTCACTTCGGAATCAAGGCCAACTACACCTACACCCACTCTGCCATCACAACGACGAAGCGTGAGTATAACGCGGGTAGCGCGGAATACAAGCAGGGAGTGAAGCAGACTCGTCCGCTTGTAAATCAGGCTCCTCACACAGCCAATCTCTCGCTGCTCTACAAGGACACCAACTATGGATGGAACGCACAGCTCGCCGCTTCCTATACCGGCACCAAGCTGGCTCTCGTGTCGCCCTTCAAGGACGCCGACCAATGGGACAAGGCTATGTTCGGACTGGACCTCAGCGCTGAGAAGAAGTTCGATTGCGGCGTTTCCATATTCATGAAAGCCAACAACCTGCTCGACGCAAAGCGCGAACGTTATCTGAAGACAATAAACGAGAGCAACCTGCAATATGAAGGACAGCGATCGGACAAGACCATAGTGGGAACATACAAGTATGGCAGGACGTTCCTTGTGGGCGTGAGAGTGAAACTATAGGCTTCACGCACGAATGTTTAATAGTTATAATATGTATTATTCACATTAAATAAATCGAACAATATGAAAACCAAGAATATAGCTGTAATGCTTGCCATTGCAGCAGCAGGAATGGCTGCCACATCATGCGAGAACGACAACATCAATCCTTACGACTATAACACCAACGGCAGCAGCAACGAAAACCAAGGATCTGCGGATGTGCTGAAGACAGCCATTGCCGAATATCCCGCAGGATCAGTGGTATGGACAAGAGACACCACTCTGGCGGAAAGCGTGGAGATACCTGTGGGCACATCGCTCTACATCGAGCCGGGCGTGACCGTCACATGCAAGTCGGACGTGCAGGTGCCCATCGAGATTGTGGTGCTCGGCAATCTCTACTGCATGGGAACAGCCGAACATCCCGTAACTTTCACCTCCGACACGAAGAAACCGGAGTCATGGGGCGGCATCATCTGCGGATATAACTCTGAGGAGGTGGTGCTCAATCATGTCGACCTTGGTTATGCCGGAGCCACACCAACCGAGTCGTCCGTCTCGTTCCAGAACAAGCTCTTCAAGACCACCATCGACGGCGGCGTACCTGCCTTCCACTTCTGTAACGTCAACGGAAAGTTCGTGATGGCAGACTGCTTCCTGCACGATAACTACAACGACCAGACCTACTTCACCGGTGGTCAGGGCGTGATTTATGACTGCATCTTTGCGGACAGCGGCAATGCTGCTGACGGCGGCGAGGCTATAAACGTAAAGGCGGGATGTAAGCTCGACGTAGCCAACAACATCATCTATAATGCCTGCACCAATGCTTTCAAGCTCTCCAATTCCGGCAACAGCGAAACCATACCTTTGACGCAGATGACTGTATATAACAACACCATCGTCAACTGTGGATGGCGTCGCTCGAAGAACAAGAAGGGTGGCAGCATCTGGCTGGAGAAGGCCATCGCACCGACATTGGTAAACAATCTCGTCTATGACTGCCGTTACGGACTGAAGCAGCCAAAGAAGGACGGCGCTGACCTCGAGCACTCCCGCGTAGCTCCCAACTATTACTTTGCTTCCACAGAGACCGACGTTAAGCAGATGGCAAAGGATGCTGACCTCAGCATCTGGAGCGACCTCGACATCAAGAGCAGCGTAGCAGGACAACTAAATCCGCTGTTCAAGAACTTTAAGCAAAGCGATAAGATGGACATCAACTGCGAGGTGGACGACGTGGAGAACGGAGCACCGCTCGCCTTCGACCGTTCATGGAACTTCAACGTGCAGAACAGTAGCCCTGCCCTCTCTGGCGGCGTGACCGACTTCTCGCGCATCTTCCCCACCGGACTGGCGTTCTTCGGAATGAAGAAGGTGATGTTCCTCGACATCCACAACGACCAGAACTATTACTTCACGGCTCCGGCACCGACTTCACGTTTCGGAGCAACACTATAATGAGTTGAGAGTTGTATCAAGTTGGGAGTTGAGAGTTGAAAGTTGAGAGTTATGATATGTATTGTCTATCACTCTTTAATAGTGTAAGCATAAAAGGTAATCATAACTTTCAATTCTCAACTCTCAATTCTCAACTATTGTATATCTATACATCAAGCATTCGCTTTTTCATAAATATTCATTATCTTCGTTGTTTTATTCATTATTATCCTTCGTAGATACGGCTATTCTTCGTAACTTTGCATAAGAAAAGGGATGTTGCATAATTATGCAACACATAAACGAAAGAATAACAAAACTCATAAAAACTCCAGGATAATGAATAACGAAAAAACCACAAAACACGAACAGCATCTTAAGAAAAGACCATCGGTGATGATGGCATTGATGCCACTGGCAGTGCTCGTCACTATGCTTACACTCACCATCCGCGCTTTCGGAAGCGACTCACTGGAGGGTGCTTCGCAGATAACCCTGCTCATAGTGTCGGCGTTCTGCGTGCTTGTAGGCATGGCATACCTCAACGTGCCATGGTCAAGCTTTGAGAAAGCCATAACGAAGAACGTATCGAGCGTGTCAAGCGCACTCATCATTCTCCTTCTCATCGGAGCGCTTGGCGGCACATGGATGATAAGCGGCGTGGTGCCAACACTCATCTATTACGGCATGCACATCATCAGCCCCGATGCTTTCCTCGTCTCGTCATGCGTCATCTGCGCCCTTGTCAGCGTGATGACCGGATCGTCATGGACCACCATCGCCACCATTGGCATCGCGCTGATGGGCATAGGCAAGGCACAGGGCTTCGCGGAAGGCTGGGTGGCTGGCGCCATCATCTCCGGCGCTTACTTCGGCGACAAGATTTCGCCGCTCTCCGACACCACCACGATGTCGTCCGGTGCGCTTGGCGTGCCGCTGTTCAGCCACATCCGCTACATGCTCATAACGACGGTGCCGTCCATCGTCCTCACCCTCATCATCTTCACCGTGGCAGGCTTTTTCTGCCAGGGATCGCAGTCCACTGACGTGGCAGCATTCACCGGAGCTTTGCAGCAGAGATTCTGCATCACGCCGTGGCTGTTGCTCGTGCCCTTCTTCACCGGCATTCTCATCGCACGCCGTGTGCCGCCGGTCATAACGCTGTTTCTTTCAACGGTGATGGCAGTAGGCTTCGCCATTGTCTTCCAGGCTGACGCCCTGCACGAAATCGAACCGTCCCTCTTCAGAGCAGCCATGAAGAGCGCCTACGGCAGCACGTCGCTTGCCACCTCCTCACCCATGCTCACCGACCTTGTAGCCACACGCGGCATGAGCGGCATGATGGGCACCATCTGGCTTATCATCTGCGCCATGTGCTTCGGCGGATGTATGTCGGCAGGCGGCATGGTCAGCGCCATCTCACGCCTGTTCATCCACATGGTGAAGGGACGCACGTCGCTGGTGGGTGCCACAGCCGCCACGGGCGTAATGCTCAACGTGGCCATAGCCGACCAGTATCTGTGCATCCTCCTAACGGGCAACATGTTCCGCGACGTATATGACCGTGAAGGCTATGAGCGCCGACTGCTCAGCCGCACCACAGAGGACGCCGTAACCGTGACGTCCGTGCTGGTGCCGTGGAACACGTGCGGCATGACGCAGAGCACGGTGCTCGGCGTGTCGGCTTTCACATACCTTCCTTATTGTTTCTTCAACATCATCTCGCCACTTATGAGTGTGGCTGTTGCAGCTTTAGGCTATAAGATATTCCGTAAGAAAACAGCCGAAGCTGAGGTCACCGCGGTCAAGGCTGCGGCTGTTCCTGCCTGACAGCAGGATCCTCATAGTGTCCGTTCACCTTCACCGGTTCGAGGTGAATGCTGATATGCGTGTCGGCACCGAAGCGTTGCTTCAGCCGTTGCTCTATCTCGGTGGCATGGCGATGCGCCACGTAAAGCGACGTTTCGCCCGGCATACGCACATGCATCTCTATGGCAATGCGATTGCCGATGCGGCGCGTGCAGAGATTGTGCACCACGCTGACCTCATTGTCCTCACTCACGATGCTCTCTATCTCGTCCTCCGTCTCCTTAGGCAGGCTGCCGTCCGTCAGCTCGTCCACGGCTTTAGAGAGCACGCTCCATGCCGCCTTCATAATGAAGAAGCTGACGACGATGGCGGTCAGCGGGTCGAGCACAGCCCATTTCTCGCCAAGAATGATGGCGCCACCGATGCCCACCGTAGTGCCGACGGACGAAAGGGCGTCGCTGCGATGATGCCAGGCATTGGCCACCACCGCTTCCGAATGGCAACGTCTGCCCACGCGCACCGTGAACCTGTAAGCCCATTCCTTCAGCACCACGCTTGCCACAGCAGCTGCCAAGGCTATGAAGCCCGGCTGCTGCAGCGGTTCGCCGCACATGGCATGGTAAGTCTTGGTTACGCCTGAATAGCATATCATCATGCCTACCACGAGGAGCGACACGCCGATGATGGCACTGGCAAGCGTTTCGTACTTGCCATGACCGTAGTCGTGGTCGCGGTCAGTGGGCTTGCTGCCAAGGCGCACGAAAATAAGGACGATGGCGTCCGTTACGAAGTCGGTAAGCGAATGGATGGCGTCTGCTATCATGGCAGCAGAATGTCCAAGGATGCCGGCAGCAAATTTAAAGGCAAGCAGCAGTATATTGATGATGCTGCCTGCTATCGTAACGCGATAAGTTTCTTTCTGTCTGTCCATAATTCATAAATGTTATTGTATACCTGAATTTGTTGTTATCTCTGTTATTATATATAAAAGCGAGGCAAAAGTAATAATAAATCGGAATAAGTGATAACAATCCACCATACTTTTTTCCCAGATTCTTTGTTTATTGAGAAAAGTTGCCCATTGGTTTATTTTATTTTACATTTTCAAGCTAATGCGCTAATTTTGTTGCAAAAACGAAGCGAACCAATTGATTAACAAGACAAACAATTATTAAAGAAAGGAGAAAACCGGAATGAAGCGGACATTAATTTCGATGCTGACATTACTGGCTGTGACAGCCGCGTCAGCAGACAACTACAGCTATCTGGCTTTCCAGACAGCGGACGGCTCTACACGTAACATTGGCGTGGAATCGTTGGAGATGACCTTCTCCGACGGAAAGCTAATAGCGTCCAACGGCACAGAATCGTTGGAGATAAGCGTGGCTGACCTCACTCGCATGTTCTTCTCGTCGGAGACCACTGCCATCAAGGACATCAGCCTGGACAAAGACAGCCCCGTGAAGGTCTACACCGTTGAAGGAGTATGCGTGGGAAGCTACGACAACATGGCGGGCGCGTCTGCCTACATGGGCAAGGGAGTGTATATAGTAAAAGGCGAAAAGACAACACATAAAATTACGGTAAGATGAAGCAGCTGATCTCTACATTCATCATAGGTGCGGCTATGACCGGCATAGCCACCTATGCTGAAGCCCAGACACTGAACGTGGTCGTGGGCAACGTGACGTACGCCATCCCTTCTTCGCAAGCCGGCGACATGAACTATGCCAACGGATCAACGCTGACCGTAATGGGAAAGACCATAAACGTCAGCGACATCACTCGCATGTACGTTGACAATTCGGAGGTGGAAGACAACACCGTGAGCGTCTCTTACAACGGTACGTCGGCTACGGTGACCGTGGCTGGCAACGTGGCACAGTATGTAACGCCCACCGTAAGCGGAGCGCACGTGAGCATCACGCAGGACGATGCGGTCAGCGACCAGACCTGCGGCGAGATTATCTATGCGCTCACGGGAACAGCTGAGGACGGCGAGTTCGCCATGAATGGTTCGTACAAGGCTTCCATAGAGCTGCGCGGCGTTTCACTAACCAATTCCTCGGGAGCGCCTCTCGACATCCAGAACGGCAAGCGCATCAGCCTCAGCATAAAGAAGGACACAGAGAACACGCTCACTGACGCCACAGGAGGCAGTCAGAAGGGATGCATCGTCTGCAAGGGTCACCTTGAGCTGAAGGGCAAGGGCGTGCTCAATGTCTACGGCAATACGGCGCATGCTGTATATGCCAAGGAATATGTGGAAATGAAGAACTGTACGCTGAACGTGCTCTCTGCCGTGAAGGACGGCGTCAACTGCAACCAGTATTTCCTTCTCGAGAGCGGTGCGCTCAACATCTCTGGCGTGCAGGACGACGGTGTGCAGGTATCGTATAAGGACGACACGGACCGCGAGGCTGAGGACACAGGCACCATCACCATCGCCGGCGGCAGCGTCAACATCGCCGTGACCGGCACTGCGACCAAGGGGCTGAAGGCTGACGGCGACGTCATTGTGTCTGACGGCGACATCACCATAACCACATCCGGAGGCGGCAAGTGGGACGAAGAGGACGCCAAGACAAAGGCTTCCACTTGCATCAGCGCCGACGGAAAGATTCAGATTGACGGCGGAACGCTCTCGCTCACCAGCACAGGAAGCGGTGGCAAAGGCATCAGCTGCGACGACGAACTTGTCATCAACAACGGCGACATCACCGTAGTGACATCGGGCGGAATGTATGCCTACGTGAACGGAAGGGAATACACCGATTACACGGGCAATACCGACCATCTGGATTCTGACCAGAAGTCGTCGCCGAAGGGCATCAAGACGGACGGCAACGTCACCATCAACGGTGGAAACATCAAGGTTACAACCACCGGAAACGGCGCTGAGGGCATCGAGAGCAAGAATGTGCTGACCATCAACGACGGCACCATCGTGGTGAACTCCTGTGACGACGCCATCAACTCGTCATCACACATGTATATAAAAGGTGGCGACGTCACGGTTGTGGCAACAGACAACGACGGTCTCGACTCTAACGGCAACCTATATATCAGCGGCGGCGTGATAAGGGCGTTCGGCACGTCTTCGCCAGAATGTGGCATCGACGCCAATGAGGAAGAAGGCTATTCGGTCATCTTCACCGGAGGCACGCTCCTCGCCGTTGGCGGCGGCAACTCAACGCCAAGAACATCGGAATCCACCCAGCCTTACGTTTCGGGCAGCATGTCGGTGTCTGCCGGCAACGAGATAACGCTGAAGAGCGGCGACACCGTACTCGCCACATTCACCGTCCCCGACAACTATTCATCGTCTAACCAAGGCGGCGGTCCCGGCGGATGGGGCGCTCCTGCCAATGCTGGTCCAGGCGGTGGCGGTCCCGGTGGCGGCGGATGGGGCGGCAGCTCAGTCCTCATATCGTGCGCAGGACTGACTTCCGGCAGCAGCTACACCATGACCTCCGGCACATCATCATCTACAGTAACAGCTACCACCACCGGCAACGGAGGCGGAGGCGGCAGACCATGGTAAGCGGCGAAAGCACCTAAATAAAAACGTTTAGCCCCACCCGAACATCAAGTTTCGGGTGGGGCTAATTGATATAATATATTGCGTCATCATGCCTGAGTTCTTCGTCATGCATAGATTCCATCTCTTTCAATTTGCTTCAAAAGCATAGGATTCATATTTTTGCGGAGTCTAACAATATCAACTGGCTTACCAAAGAGTTCTTGTAGTTCTTCCTTGATAATTAGTTAGAATGTTGCCATCACAAAATCAACAATAAGCTCTTTTCTTTTGTAAATTTTAGCCTTGTTCCAAAGATGATCCTGTTCCGTCATGTTACGGATTTACTTTTGCTGGAGTAACTGGGTATAGGTGTTTCGTTTAGCTTCAAAAGAATTGTTTCCGATAGATTCGTTATGATGGCCAGAAAGTAACAAGTAGTGTTTAAATTCAACGTTGTTCCAATAATCCCACCATCCGTCTGTTGTAGTCTTCATCCATTCTATATGATTGACAACAGCATGAACGTCACCTTCAAATTCCTTGAAGACATCATTCAATCTCCATGTGAGAACAGCACGTGTACCAATAACTCTGTGACGCAAGAATACAGAGGTTAGAGCCTTGGCTAATAATCTGAAATCGTCATCAGAAACGCCATTGCTATAAGCCTTGATTACAAATGGAAAAATAATAGCAGGCTGGCCGATAATCCACAGTGTGTATGCCATAATATCCGTTTGCTCGTTGCGAAGCGCGTGCCAAGCCAAAGAAAAAACCGCCATACGCATAGCAAGAGAGCCATAGCGTAGGCGGCTGAAAGAAAGGAGCACCCGAATGGGAGGACTTTGATGATTAATTCAAATTACTTGTTTCTTAAGCAATTCCATATTGTCATTTTCTATTTTTTTGATTCTCCTTATACTATCTTGTTCTCGTAATCTGATTAATTTTAGTCTTCTTTTTGATTCTAATTCTACTGCATTCAAATCAGTATAGATAATTCTAACCATAAAACAACTAGCCCAAAACCAAATTTCCCCATCTTTATATGGCTGAAAATCCCATTCCGCAATAATATTAGCATTTTTCCAACTCCATATTGAAGCTAAGGAATTGTTTATTGCAAATTTATTATCAGTTGCTTCGATATCTTCATTTATCTGTACCTTTGCAATAGAGTCGGTATCAATTGAATATGTAGCCGATTCCCTAGACACTCTATTATACACTAAAATTGAATCTGGATTATTGTATTTTTCTTCATAAAGTTTTTGAATTGACTTAATAAAATCACCACTACTAAGTTCAACTCCTTTAATGTCATCAATTATATTTGAGAAAATAAGAATTTCCCCTTGAAGTACTTTTTGGTCTTTTATAAAAAATATGAGTTGTGCTGGATGCTTTGTAGTTTTTAAAGGGAAATCTTCCCGGGAACCATTTTTCATATGTTGCCAACCTACATGATTTGCAATGAATATAGTATCAGTAGTGTATACTGATATACCGAGATCTTCATATACAACTTTCATCTTATTTTCTATTGGTACGTAAGAAGACAACGAATCCAAGGGAACAAAAGTTAAGTTCCTAAATTTTGTTCTTACAACAGACAATGAATCTCCCAAGTGAACATTGTAAAGACTCAGACTTATAGTGTCATTGATATGGGAAATATAATTGGACTCATTTTTTGAACATCCACAAAAAATACCAATCATCAGAACATTCAAGACTATCGTAAGATAGCTAAAATGTAATTTAGAGAAAATCTTTTTCATATTTACATTTAAAATTTGCTTTATAAAATTCGGGATTTAATCACCCTCACCGCACTGATACCGCACCTAAGTGTACGAAAAGCAGCCATGCACAGATAGAGAACCAATGCGCATGGCGGCTGAAGTATAGGAGTGCCCGAATGGGGGTAGAATATATTAATTCTCATCAAAAGGATCAGGGCCATATTCATTCTCACCATCACTTCCCATTACAGAGAATATGAATAGTATGAATCCTCCAATATATGGAACTAATCCCCAAAAAATCCACCAACAGGATTTACCAATATCATGTAATCTTCGAACACGAAGAGCTACAATAGGAATAAAAGATATAGCTACGAATATGCCTATCAGAGCTAAAATTGGTTTATCAATACCCGTTGCAACACCTAATAAGACAGCACACAAAATTGTTGCATACAAGAAAAGTACGAACCACCAATATTCGGAGCGTGTGGCTCTTCCTGAAAATGTAGCATACTTTGAATAGACGGTTTTAACTGATTCTGTGAATTTCATAAATGAGTTCCTAAATTAGTGTCGGGCGCAACTTTTAATTGTTGGTTAATACTTTGAATACTTAAAGGTACAACAAATTCAAATACCCTTACCAAATTATACCTTAATTCCGCAAGACTATTGTAATTTAAACCTTTTAGGTACCTGAGCAACAAAAAGTTGCCCAGGATTTTGCCATGTCGAAGAACTCTCTTATCTTGGTGCTGTAAAAACAAAAAAGAAAATCCAACGATAGACATGACAAAAGTACAGATTAAATCTGAGAAACTTACACCTTTTAGTGGACTATTTTCAATCATGGAGCAATTTGACACCACATTGTCATCTGTAATCGACTCTACCCTCGGTCTAAGGTGAAGATCGTTCGGTTATCGGTACAGCGAAATCATCCGTTCTCTCATGAGTATATACTTCTGTGGTGGCTCATGTATAGAGGATGTCACTACTCATTTGATGAACCATCTCTCGCTTCATCCGACACTTCGTACTTGTAGCTCTGACACTATCCTTAGAGCAAATTCAGTAATGAGAGGATGTGTACACGCAAGAAGGACGTTGAAAGGCTTAGCTGCGGATTTGAGGATATACAAGTCTCAGTTCTCAGTTCATATTAGTAGAAACTTACTCTTTATATATGATAGGAAATGCTGAGAAAAGTTCAAGTGCCGAAGATGTCTCGTCAATGAGTTTGTTTTTGACAAAGGTCTTGGACTTGGCATCATTGAGCACTTCGCCAAGTCCTTGCATCAGAAGTTTTGGACTAGCCTCGCGTACATGCTCTGCACACCACGCTGCATATTCTGCAACACTCTTACCTGTCCTCAACTGAACTATTTCCTCATTAATCTCAGTATGGTTCTGCAAGAAGAACGACACATCAAAAATATCTCGAGGTGACAAACGCTCACCCATAGCACATAGTTTATGAGCAAACATATCTGGCATTGTCATAACACGAATGTCAGTTCCTGCCAGAGAGCGCATCTCATAGTGGTTTGGATACTCGCGTATCGAAATCTCAACCTTTAGCATTCGTTCCCCTTTTCCATAGTTCAATACTAATACTGGTCCGAAGAGTTTCTTTGCCTCATCATCAATAGTCCCAAACCGAGTCAATATCGCTCTAACCTTATCGTACACAATGTCAAGTTTCGTAGCATCAAGCAAATTGAAATCCAAATCGGTTGAGAAACGGTTGAGATTGTGGAAAAACATCAATGATGTACCTCCCTTAAATGCTATAACATTACAGAGATCTTTATCTTTGAATATCAGACTCAATATCTGTGCCATGTATAGCTTATGCTTGTTCTTGTCCATATCTATTTTAGATTTAATAGTTTAGTAACTCTTTCTATTAACGCCTTCGACTTATAAAGCGGTAGAAGTTGTTTTACCTTTGTTTTGTTCAACGGATGCAGGTTATCGAAGTAGCAATTGCCAGCACTCAGATAAACCATATCAAGAAAGGCACGCTCTGGTACAGCTATAAGTGTATTATCCTTCTGTTCGATACCCTCCATACCAATCCATAATTCAGGATTGATAATACGGAACTGATATGTTTTGTCGTCTATATCCACTATGCGATTGAGATAACTCACACACGTTATGGTATCATCATACTGGAACACGATACCTGCTCGTTGAAGCACATACTCCAACGAGATATAAGCCGGGCGGTACAAGCTACATGCCATTTCCTTCTCGTCGTAAGTCGCTTTTGTGTATATGCCACGACGAGGATTACGAATCTTGCCCTCTTTTATGTAATAATGTAACGACTGAGTGAGCTTTTGACTATCTTCGCAGTCAGTCAACATACGTAGTGACTGTACATTAAATACTGAACGAGAGCTATTTTGCACCACTTCAAGTACATTCTTTTGCAAACTCATAATATGAATATTTTCTATTAACAGTTCGCAAAATTAGTAAATAATCTCGGAATCTCCAAGATATATCCACAAAAACTTGAAATTTGCCTCTTTTTATGACCCAAGGAGGAGTTTGGGCTACTACTACTCTCATTATGATATTATAAAACACCCCGAACTCACGTTATTCGATGGATAGATGTATCTCTTGTAAAGCATCTAGCCAAATCCCACAATCGGAAAATTTCCCATTCTATCTACGTTAATTTTTGTTATCTCTTGCTAGTAGAATTGTGTTTTGGTACGTTATTGTTTCTGATTTGTTTCTTTTGGGGTTTTACTGCTTTAAATAGTGTTGTGTTTCAAGTAGTTACATCAAATCAGCAGAATATCAAGAAGAAGATCATGATGGTTGTTGGCGCATGTATCTTCCTCGTTGCTGCAGCCCAGGCTCTGCCTTTGTTCTTCGGCCTCTAATCTATCGTTCAAGCATTAAAGAATACATCATGTCAGGAGAAGTAAACGAAAATCAGTACGTAAGCTATCCCATGTTCAAGGGTCTCCAGAAGCCCCTTGAATTCATGGGGTTCCAGGGACGCTATATCACCTGGGCTGCCTGTGCCGTTGGTGGAGCCATCCTCGGCTTTATCATAGCATATTGCATTCTCGGCTTTGTGGTTGGTCTTGTGGTTCTTGCAGTTTCCCTCTGTTCGGGAGCTGCTCTCATCTTCTTCAAACAGAAGAAAGGGTTGCATACCAAGAAGGAAGAGCATGGTGTGTTCATCTATGCTTGTTCGCATAGAATGTAATCAAACAAAATTCAAACGTAAACAAATGAGCAAGTGTGTTGAAATCTGAATAGTGTAAATCGGTAGGCTCACCCTCTCGCAAGGATGAGCCTATCTTCATTTGATAAAAGAGCAAATAACAATGATCATATATGTAATCATAGCATTTGTAGCAATACTCATAGGCATGGCTATCTCAGTCTCTGCCTTTGGAACCGGAGGAAAACGCAAGAAAATCTTTCAGGACATCTACTTCTCTGTTGAGGATGTGGATGGCATTGGCGTGCTCTACACCAAGACTGGCGAATATTCTGCCATCTTGAAGATGGAGAACCCGGTGCAGAAGTATTCTGCCAATATTGACAGCTACTATGAGTTCAATCATCTTGTCACTGCACTTGCCCAGACTCTTGGTGAAGGCTATGCCATTCATAAGCAGGATGTCTTCGTGCGCAAGCAGTTCCAGGATGAGAGCAACGACAATCATGAGTTCTTGTCGGAGTCTTACTTCAAGTATTTCAATGGACGTTCCTATACCGATAGTCAGACTTATCTAATTATCACCCAGGAGAATAAGAAAAGTCGTATCTTCTCTTTTGACAGCAAGAAATGGCGTGACTTTGTGGTGAAGATCCGAAAAGTCAAAGACCAGTTGAAGGACTCTGGCGTGGAAGCCTCCTACCTGGACGGAAATACAGCACGTGAATACGTTGACCGCTATTTCTCCATGAACTTCAATGGCAAGGTTGTGTCTATGACCAACTTCAAAGTCGATGAAGAGTCTATCTGTATGGGCAACAAACGATGCAAGGTCTATAGCCTTGTTGATGTTGATTGTGTCAGCACACCATCTATAGTCCGTCCTTTCACCAACATTGAGGTGAACAATGTTTCGATGCCAGTGGACATGGTATCATTGGTTGACAGCATCCCATCTGCCGATGTAGTTGTGTATAACCAGATGTTCTTCATTCCTAACCAGAAAAGAGAACTCTCCCTACTCGACAAGAAGAAAAACCGTCATGCCAGTATGCCTAATCCAAGCAACCAGATAGCCGTGGAGGACATCAAGAAGGTGCAGGATGTGATAGCAAGAGAAAACAAGCAGTTGGTATATGCCCACTTCAACCTTGTCGTTGGAGTACCTATAGATGCTGATATTCAGAAATGTACCAACCATCTGGAGAACTCCTTTGGCCGATTGGGCATTCATATCAGCAAAAGAGCCTACAACCAGCTGGAGCTTTTTGTCAACTCATTCCCTGGTAATTGCTACTCCACCAACCCAGAGTATGACCGATTCCTGACTCTCAGTGATGCAGCAGCCTGTCTCATGTACAAAGAGCGCATTCAACATAGTGAGGAAACGCCGTTGAAGATTTACTATACAGACCGCCAAGGTGTGCCAGTGGCCATCGACATCAGCGGAAAGGAAGGAAAGAACAAGATAACGGACAACTCCAATTTCTTCTGCCTCGGTCCTTCGGGAAGTGGTAAGTCCTTCCACATGAATAGTGTAGTCCGTCAGATGTGGGAACAGAACACCGACGTTGTGATGGTTGATACCGGTAATTCATACGAAGGACTCTGCGAATATGTCGGTGGCAAGTATATCAGCTACACAGACGAGCATCCTATCACGATGAATCCTTTTGCCATCAAGCGTGAGGAGTTGAACATCGAGAAGATAGGCTTTCTGAAGAATCTGGTCATGCTCATCTGGAAAGGAACCCAAGGTGAAGTCACCAAGACGGAAGACCGTCTCATAGAGCAGGTTATCACGGAATACTTCGATGAATACTTCATGAAGAAACAAATAGAGAACCTGTCGTTCAACACATTCTATGAGTACAGTACAGTCCGTATTCCTCAGATTATAAAGGAGAACAACCTGGCAGGAATCGACCTTGCATCCTACAACTATCTGCTGAAGGACTTCTACAAGGGCGGTAGCCATGAGCTCACCCTCAACGAGAACCTCGACACAAAGCTGTTTGATGAGACCTTCATCGTTTTCGAGATAGACTCCATCAAGGATGACCCTCTCCTATTCCCTCTTGTTACACTTATCATCATGGACGTTTTCATCCAGAAGATGCGTATCAAGAAGAACCGCAAGGTGCTTGTCATTGAAGAGGCATGGAAAGCCATTGCTTCGCCAATGATGGCAGAGTACATTAAATACCTTTACAAGACAGCCCGTAAGTTCTGGGCTTCTGTGGGTGTGGTTACTCAGGAGATCCAGGACATCGTGGGAAGTCCTATCGTGAAGGAAGCCATCATCAACAACTCTGATGTGGTGATGCTGCTTGACCAGAGCAAGTTCCGTGAACGTTTCGACGAGATCAAGGCAATCCTGGGTTTGACAGATGTGGACTGCAAGAAGATCTTCACCATCAACCGCCTTGAAAACAAAGAAGGCAGAAGCTTCTTCCGAGAAGTCTTTATCCGAAGAGGAAGTGTCGGAGGCGTGTTTGGTGTAGAAGAACCTCACGAGTGCTATATGACCTATACCACCGAGCGAGCTGAGAAGGAAGCCTTGAAGCTCTACAAGAAAGAGTTGCAATGCGACCATCAGCATGCCATCGAAGCCTATTGCCGAGACTGGGAACTGTCAGGAATCACCAAATCCTTGCCATTTGCCCAAAAGGTGAACCAGACTGGTCATGTGCTGAACCTCAAACCCAAGAGGAAATTTGATGAGTATATGTAACAAGTCATAAACAATAATATTCAGACAAATGAAACGCTATCTGATAATACTTACTCTCTATCTCTGTGCCGTAGTACCTACGATGGCACAGTACTACAGTGTTAACTATGACAAGCGCACTGTAGAAGCAATGACAGCCGCTTTTGCAACAGAGGCAGCTACTGAGGCGTATTATGCCGAACAGGTAGCCAAGATACGTGAACACTATCAGGCGGCAGAGGTGGCAGCGGCAGGAATCTTCACATCCAAGTTCCTTGACCGCAAAGCCCTCACCCATCTGGGACTATGGACAAGTTCGACGGAGAACTACTATTACCGCCGTATCTACAACATGGTGTCGGCCAAGATCATGCCGAAGATATGGACTGTAGCTGGAATGATGCTCAAAAGTCCTCAGAATGCTCTCTATTGGGGAAGCTATTTATACAAGGTATGTGAAGAGACCAAGACTCTCTGCTATCAGTTCGAGTCTATCGTCACCAACAGCACCCTCTCATTCAAGGATATTGCATTCCTGGAGATTAACCAGGAATTGGCTGCCATCCTGAAACTGTCGGAGTTGGGCAACGTGGATTGGAAAGCGATGTTTGACAACTTTTCAGGATTCGGTTCCAACTTCACCAAGGAGAATCTGAAGGAAGACATTGATAACCTGTATGCCATGGGAGTTAATCTTGCTTCTGCTGGAGCTGGTAATGCCGTAGGCTCCATCCTTGGTAACAGCAGTTTCAGTGGAACGATGATGGACAAGACAAGCAGCGTCATTGAGATAGCTGAAAATGTGTATGGACTCTACAACAGTCTGTCTGCAAATGCAGGAAACACGCTCTTGCAGTTTGTTGGAGGAAGGGACAGCATTGCAAATCTCTTCTCTTTATCGAACTACAATCTGACATCCTGGGTAACAGACTATGCCCGTGAAGGAATGGGACAATACTACACCCAGCGATGGTATATCTATAGAGTCGATGCCGGTAATGTGAAGCTGTGTGACTACTATCCACCAACAGACAATGATGCCATCATCAAAGGTGATCACTGGTATCGTATCAGCACAAAGGACAAAAACTATACTCCAACATCGGCAGAAAGAGAAGCTGCATTGAGAAACTCAGAAAGCCACGCAGGTTGGAGTCGAAGTGATGTTCAGCAGCATAACAACTCAAACGACGGCTTCAATTATAGTATAACCTACTATATGTCAGGCTATATTCTCAGCAAGAAGAAAAGTGGTCAATATGCTAAAGCCTATGCCTACGAGATTCATGTTTCAAAGAGCTGGTATAAAAAGGAAGTTGCCTATGAGGATGTCTTTGATTCCTACACGATGGACATGAACACATTCAAAGCCAGATTGAATGCACGACTGAAAGAACTCAATGATAACGAGGAAGGTTACACCTACTATCTTTCAAGTGATGCAAAGAGATACTATCAGACAACCGATGCCAAGAAAATCGCAGGATGCGAAACTGCAACCATCAGTGTTACCTGCCATGGCGGTACCAAACTTGGTGAAGCATCGACCCAATACAAGTGTTCGAGTTGCGGAGGTAGCGTGAATGGTCACACCAAGCAGTGTGCCATGGCCACGAGTGTCACTCATGAAAGCGTCAACACTTCTGAGATTGATTCCAAAATTGCTGAAACAGAGAGGAAAATAGCTTCTCTACAGTCTGAAATCACAAACTTGGAGGCAGAGAATACGGAACTTCTGAGAAAAATCAAGAATTCAAATGTGAATGATGCAGCGAGGTATCGTCAACAGTACAATGCCAACAAAGACCGTATAACAGCATTGAAGTCAGATAAGAGCACAGCCGAATCAGAACTTGCCCAGTACCAAAAGGCAAAGCAAGAGGCTATTGATGGAGAAAATGCCGTGACAGACGATTATTACCGCATTCCGGCCATCATGCAAGATTGCAAGACTGCCTATAATCTCAGTTGGAATGGTTCGGGGGCTTGGGAAGGGAATACTTTCGTCCGGACTGCATCCATGCCTAATATCAATGGTGTCATTACTTTCAAGGCAACAGTTTCAATAGCAAGAAAGCCTAAGTACTTCATGGGCATCAAGATACACCGTGCCATCGTGCAGATTTCATGGACTCTGACCACGGAATATAGCGATACGCAAGTTGTGGCTGTCGTAAACCTTGACCCTGCTAAAACCGATGAGGAGAAAGCAGCCGAAGTGAATGCCAAACTTGCTGAGATTGCTCGTGACTATCCAGACTGTGATCCAACGGTTGAATATGCCAAGAGTAGTCCTGTGGAATCAGACAATACAGATGATACTTATCATTTGCTCTGGTCAAGTGACCGTCTGGAGATTGCACGTCAGATAGACAGCCGTCTCACCAAGATATTTGCCGATCTGGTGTCATTGGAGAAGATGATGCATTACAAGCATTCCATCATAGACATTCTGAGGACTGTCGCTCCCCCACTGAATGACGAGCAAGGCAGAAGACTGACGCTCATAGAAAAGTGCAGGAAACGATGGTTACGACATGCAGTTGATAGCGGACATTCAGATAGTTATAACGGAAAATATGATGACGATGAAGAAGAAAACAGTGAATAGCAAGATACAGACAATACTCATTTGTCTGTTGACCCTTTTGCCTTCGGTAGCAAAGGCTCAGGTAGGCTTTGATGCAGTTTCTATCGAGGCCTATATCAAAGACCACAAGCAACAGCGCAGTCTGCTGCTTGTGCGTTCCACCTTGGAGGCAAGCAATAAACTGCTGCATGACTATAGCGGCGATGCCAACTTAGGCTTCAGAGACATCAACAAGGAACTGGATAAGTACACCAGGGCATTTGATGTGATTGACATTCTGTACCAGTCACTCCGTACCAGTCTCAATGTGTACAGCACCTATGAGAATGTGAGTGACAAAGTTGGTGACTATAGAAAGATGCTCAATGATTTCAGGAAGAAATGCCTGGAAAGAGGCAACATCATGAGTACCGACACGCTGATCATCACCATCAACACCAAGGCTTTGGCCAAGATTGCAGATGAAGGCGACAATCTCTATAGGTCAGTCAGTGATTTGCTACTATATGCTACTGGAGCAGCCGCATGTTCAACGTCAGACTTGCTTCTCATTCTTACAAACATCAACAACTCGTTCGACAACATCAACAAGCATCTCAACAAGGCATACTTCGAAACCTGGAGATATATCCAAGTGAGAATCGGCTATTGGAAAAAGCAGGTATACCGTGCCAAGAGCAAGGAGGAAATCATAAGTGATGCCTTCGGACGATGGAGAGGCGCAGGATATTTAGGCTATTAGGACAACAAAAAAAAATCAAAGAATATGAAACATTTAATCTCTTCACGGACAGCACTTTGTCTATGTGGCTTGACGTTATGCTTTAACGCATCAGCCCAAGGCTATGTGAGTTACAACCATGATGCAGCCAAGATGAATCAGATTACGGTTCAGGAGATTGGTGCCGGTGGTCTCACTCCTGCATTCTATTATGATGCCTTACACAACAGCTATCAGAAGTCTGCAGCAAAAAAGAACAAGCAGTTTTTCAGAACCATGGCAGGAGTCTCTGCATATCAGCAGGTGGATGTTGCTGACAGTATCAAAGCATCTCTTACCCAACGAGCAGAAATAGAGGCACTCAACATTGCAGACCGGCAGATTGACATTGCCTGGCTTGCAGAAGGAAACAAGATCAACTCCAAGCTCTCGGACTTTCAAGCGAACATAGACCGAATAGTAAGCGCAGGTGGCTCTGTTTCTGACAAGACACGATGGACAGAATACTACAAGATGTATAAGACCGCCATCAAGGAGATGCAGGATGCCTATATGCCCAATGCCCAGCGCAAGCAGCAGTATCTTGCCATCTATGATGACATAACCAAGCAGAATGAGACACTTATCTCCTTTCTGATCCAACTAAGCAACAAGCGAAAGACCTCCTCCTTGCTTGCTGCACGACTTAAAAGAAGAAACAATGTAGCCAGCCACGCATCATCAGCAATCAACCGATGGCGTGAAGCAGGAAAAAAGAATTTAGGAAGTAACTCTGGTGGCTTAGAAACAGATGACTCCGATGAAAATAACATAGTAACACAATAAAATATGGCAGATTCAAACATCCTTTCCGATTTCGGTATCAAAATCCTCGAACAGGAGATTGATGATGTGATTTTCCAGACCAACGAGTTCCTTTGTGATGCCACGTTCACAGGCTCACAAGGTCCGTTTTGGTGGATATTGCAGATGTGTATGGCTCTGGCAGCGCTGTTCTCGATAGTCGTAGCTGGCAGTATGGCCTACAAGATGATGGTAAAGCATGAGCCGATAGACATCATGAAGCTATTCAAGCCTCTTGTGGTCAGTGTGATCCTCTGTTGGTGGTACCCACCTGCAGATACCGGCATTACAAACAACGGCAGCAGCTGGTGTGTACTTGACTTTCTCTCCTATATCCCTAACTGCATAGGTTCATACACCCACGACTTGTATGAAGCGGAGTCCGCACAGATTGAGGATAAGTTTGAAGAAGTCCAGGAACTCATCTATACACGAGATACTCTTTATAACTCATTACAGGCACAGGCAGACGTAGCCCATTCTGGCACATCGGATCCAAACCTGATAGAGTCCACCATGGAACAGGCAGGTGTGGATGAAGTGACAAACATGGAAACCGATGCTTCAAAGCTCTGGTTCACGTCACTCACAGCTGGTGCGGTGGTAGGCATAGACAAGGTGATTATGCTCATAGCATTGATTGTCTTCCGCATAGGTTGGTGGGCAACAATCTATTGCCAACAGATACTCCTGGGTATGCTGACAATATTCGGTCCGATACAATGGGCATTCTCTCTCTTGCCGAAATGGGAAGGAGCCTGGGCAAAGTGGCTGATACGTTATCTCACGGTACATTTCTATGGAGCAATGCTATACTTCGTGGGCTTTTATGTCCTTTTACTCTTTGATATAGTGCTCTGCATTCAGGTGGAGAACCTTACAGCCATTACCGAAAGTGAGCAGACGATGGCTGCATATCTGCAGAACTCGTTCTTCTCAGCCGGTTATCTGATGGCAGCAAGCATTGTGGCATTGAAATGTCTGAACCTCGTTCCAGACCTTGCTGCATGGATGATTCCTGAAGGAGATACAGCATTCTCTACCCGAAACTTCGGTGAAGGTGTGGCACAGCAAGCCAAGATTTCAACCCAGGGCATGATTAGCAAAGTGATGTAAACAGCAAATAATACATATATAATAAGGTATGGTAATAAAGAATCTCGAAAACAAAATCAAGTTGGTGATGATTATCTGTTCACTCTTCCTTGTGGGCTGCATCATCATCTGTATCTCCAGCATTTGGACAGCCAAGCAAATGGTTTCAGATGCTCATCAGAAAGTGTACGTGTTGGATGGCAATGTTCCTATTCTCGTTCAGCGCAGCACCATGGAAGAAACGCTCGATGTGGAAGCAAAGAGTCATGTGGAGATGTTCCATCATTACTTCTTCACTCTTGCGCCAGATGACAAGTACATCAAATATACAATGGATAAAGCCATGTATCTGGTCGATGAAACGGGTCTTGCGCAGTACAATACATTAAAGGAGAAAGGCTTCTACTCAAACATCATGGGTACGAGTGCCGTATTCAGTATCTTCTGTGACAGTATCAAGTTCGACAAGGAGAAGATGGAGTTCACCTACTATGGCAGACAGCGTATTGAGCGACGCACAAGCATTCTTACCAGAGAACTTGTGACGGCAGGTCATTTGAAGCGTGTTCCCCGTACTGACAACAACCCACATGGTTTGCTCATCACCAACTGGAGAACCCTTCTCAATAAGGATATAGAACAAAAGACCAAACTGACATATTGATATGGGATGGAAGAAAATGTTTATCGGTGAAAAGATGCCGGACAAAGATGATCCTCAATATCGTCAGAGATATGAGACAGAGGTGAAGGCTGGTCGCAAGTTTGCCAAGACGATGAAGCTTGATGTGCTTGCAGCCAAAGTACAACTGTTTGCTAATGACCATAAACTATTGTTCCTCTACCTTGTATTTGGTTTCATAATCTTCTGTTTTGGTCTGAACATCTACAGGTTGGTAGTGGTGTATAGTCATCAACAGTCAAGACAAAGTGCTACGGAAAGGCAAGAGCAGATGTTGCGTCTGCGACACAGCAAAGTCTGGAAAGCTGTTGAAAATGCCAACACCACGCATCCTGCCATGAATAGAGATAATCAAAAGAATAATAACGAAAAGATAGAAAACGATGGACGCATTGAAAAAGATTAACTGGAAACAGCCCAAGTATATGATACCGCTTATCATTTACTTTCCTCTGTTGTTTGTCGGCTACTTCGTCATTGACCTCTTTCATACGGAGAAGGCTGAGATTCCTGATGGTCTCACAACGACCGAGTATCTTAATCCAGACCTGCCTGATGCCAAGATGAAGGGAGACGGTATTGGTAACAAGTATGAGAGTATGCTCAAATCATACGGTAAGATAGACGATTATTCAGCAGTAGGAAACATTGAACGCAATGAAGAAGATACAAAGGAAGAGTATGATACAAAGTACTCAGATGAAGAACGTAAACAGGTGGAAGCCCAGGAAGCCGAGAAACTCTCTGAGATGCAAAGGCAGCTACAGGAGAGTGCACAGAAAGGCCAGGAAATCGCCAAAGGCAACGATTCGGCAGAAAATGATCGCTTAGCTCGTGGCAAACAGCGTGAGCAGGAGGCGATGGAAGAACTCAATCGAGCCATTGCCCAGGCAAGGATTCAGGCTCAGCAGGTCTCTACCCCATCCATGCAGGCCGAAGTAACTGCCAAAACGGGCGATGCCAAGGAAGGAAAGGTTGAAATTCCGGAAAAGAAGAAGACCGATGATGAACCGCATGAGGTCGTCAAGAAGGTCAAGGTTACTTCCGACTACTTCAACACCCTGTGTGATAATGACAAGGAAGCAGGACTTATCAAGGCTATCATAGACGAGAACATCAAGGCGGTGGATGGATCAAGAGTACGACTTCGTCTGCTCGATGATATTGTCATCAATGAAACGGTCATTCATAAAGGCTCCTACATCTATGCCACCATGAGCGGCTTCGGTTCACAGCGTGTCAAGGGCACAGTCAAGAGTATCATGGTAGATGATGACATCGTCAAGGTAAACCTTTCGCTCTATGATACCGACGGACTTGAAGGATTATATGTACCAAGCAGCCAGTTCAGAGAGACCACAAAAGATGTTGGTAGCGGTGCTTTGAGCAACACTTCAACCCTTACCAACAGTACATCTACTGGAGGTGGCAATCTGGCATCCTGGGGAGCACAAGCCGTTACCAATGCCGTTCAGAAGACAAGCAACGCCATCAGCAAGGCCATCAAGAAGAACTCAGCCAAGCTGAAATATGGAACCTTTGTGTATCTCATCAATTCACGTTCAAACCAGAAAGATAAATAATAAACATATACGAATATGAAGACTATCAAGAAATTCTGCGCATTGGTAGTATGCGCATTAGCCTCCCTCCCATCCATGGCACAACAGACGTATCAGGAAATGGAGCAGCTAACCATCAATGAGAATGTCACAACAGTCATTACCGCCTCTGAGCCAGTACGCTTCGTTGATATTTCTACGGATGCAGTGGTCGGCGACCAGCCAATCAACAATACCATTCGTCTGAAACCCAAGGAAGGTGCAGCCGTACATGCCGATGGTGACATCCTTGCTATAGTGACGATAGTTACCGAGCGTTACAGAACCCAGTATGCTCTGATATACACTACACGAATGCAGGAAGCAGTCACAGACAAACAGATTCTTTCCTCTGAGAAAATTCCATACCATAATCCTTCTGTATCAATGAGTACTGAGGATATGACCAGATATGCAAGAAAGATATGGGACTCACCGGCAAGAATACGCAACGTGAGCACCAAGCAGCACAGAATGACCATGAGGTTGAACAACATCTACTCTGTTGGAGAATACTTCTTCATTGATTTCAGCATTGAGAACCGTACCAATATCCGCTTTGACATTGATGAGATGCGTATCAAACTGAATGACAAGAAGGTTTCCAAGGCAACTAATGCCCAGATGATTGAGCTTACGTCAGCTATGGTGCTTGACCAGTCCAAGACCTTCAAATATGGTTATAGAAACGTTCTCGTCTTGAAAAAGATGACATTCCCTAACGACAAGGTGCTGACTATTGAGATTTCAGAGAAGCAGATTAGCGGAAGAACCATCAGTTTGGACATTGACTATGAAGATGTTCTGTATGCCGATTCATTCAACTCATACTTAATGATGGAGGAATAAATGATGAAGAAATACATATTGTCATTGATGATGGGACTGTGCGTTTCAGTCTCATCATTCGCCCAGAGCCATAGCGACCGCATATCCGTAGGTGTAGGTGCTTTGTATCAGAGAGGTTTGGATGCCACCATCTCATGGGAACATGAAACACGCTACCACAATGCATGGGAGTACTTCATCAACGGCTACATCAAATGGGATGAATGCGCATCATGTGGACACGTCTGTCCAGAGTCGTTTTGGAACAACTACCGTACATGGGGAATAGGTGCTGCCTACAAACCTTGTGTAGCAAGAGGAAGAAACAACTACGGAAACCTGCGTGTCGGCGCAAGTGCTGGCAGTGACACAGACAAGTTTGTCGGTGGCTTGCATGTCGGTTACGAACATAATTTTGCCCTACGTCATGGATGGGGATTGTTTGTTCAGGTCAAATGTGACCTCACTCTTCCCAAACGGGAAGACTTGTTTCGCACTGGCATCGTGATAGGATTCAAGATACCCACATTAAAGAAATAGCAACAATGAAGATACTAAATATCATTTGTGCTACTCTCATGGCAGTAGCATTTGCCTCATGCGATGAGCATCGAGACTTTCCTGATACGGCAATGAAGACCTGCGACATCCTCTGTACAGATGGCAAAGTCGTAAGATTCGAGGAAGTTAAGTCACAAAACAAGACTCCTATTGCTGTGGTGTTCTATGTGAATCAGAACGAGGACATACAAGGCACAGGCTATGCTGTTTATCTAAAGGACATTGAGCCGTTTGCCTATTCTGACTCTCTCGGAATGAAGCATAACACATCAGCTGATATTGTTGCATTTGATGGCAATGGCAATACTCATGCTATGTATTCCACTGGCACTTCGCCTGCAGCTTCAGCAGTCTTTGACATGTGGCAATATGGTCAGAGTGCCTACATCCCTTCCGTTGCTCAGATCAAACTCTTGTATCAAGCACGCAGTGCGGTTAATACGTATATCAGCAAGTGCGGAGGCGATGTGATTCCAGACAATCCGGATGAGTGTTGGTATTGGACTTCGACAGAGGTTAAAGACCAGGAAACAGCCAAAGCATGGCTATACTCGTTAGCCTCAGGAGCGCTTCAAGAAACACCAAAGACGCAAGCACATAAAGTCCGTCCAATCATTACTTTATATAATTAGCATTAAATATTCACTATAACACAAGAATAAGGTTTCATGGAGGAAACAAAAGAATTACAGACCATGTATAAGATATTCCGCTGTCTGATATACTTATCATTGATAGTGGAGTTCTTTGAGTATGCTATAGACCCAGCGTTGCTTGACTATTGGGGTGGCATTGTTTGTGACATACATAGCCGTGTAAAGCGGTGGTTCATCTATCTGGATGGCAACCTCGTATGGAGCAAGATTGCTACCATCGTGCTTATCTGTATTACCTGCATTGGCACCCGAAACAAGAAACATTTGGAGTTTGATGCTCGCCGTCAGGTGTTCTATCCGTTGGTGGGTGGACTGTTCGTTACCATACTGTCTGTATGGCTTTTCGGTCATCGTATGGATATGAGGTTCTATACCATCAGTCTGAACATCTGGCTTTACATGGCTGCCTCTATTCTTGGTACCATCTGCATCCATGTTGCCCTCGACAATATCTCCAAGTTCCTGAAGGAAGGATTGCTCAAAGACCGTTTCAACTTCGAGAACGAGTCTTTTGAGCAATGCCAGGAACTGCAGGAGAACAAGTATAGTGTAAATATCCCGATGCGCTATTACTACAAGGGCAAGTTCCGCAAAGGTTGGGTGAATATCGTGAATCCTTTCCGAGGAACATGGGTAGTTGGTACTCCTGGTTCCGGTAAGACTTTCTCCATCATCGAGCCGTTCATCCGCCAGCATAGTGCCAAGGGTTTTGCCATGGTTGTCTATGATTACAAGTTCCCTACGCTTGCTCAGAAGCTGTATTATCATTATAAGATAAACCAGAAAGCCGGGAAGGTACCACAAGGATGCAAGTTCAATATCATCAACTTTGTGGACGTGGAATACTCCAGACGTGTGAATCCTATTCAGCAGAAATACATCGGCAATCTTGCTGCAGCCAGTGAAACGGCTGAAACCCTTTTGGAGTCTCTGCAGAAAGGCAAGAAGGAAGGTGGTGGCGGTAGCGACCAGTTCTTCCAGACATCAGCGGTCAACTTCCTGGCAGCTTGTATCTATTTCTTTGTCAACTACAAGAAGGTGCCATACGACAAGAACGGCAATCCTCTTATTGCTGAGATGACAACAGAGCCAAAGACTCATCGTCCGAAACCTACTGGCAGAGTCTTTGACCATACCGGCAGAGAGGTGGAACCAGAGTATTGGCTTGGCAAGTACAGTGACATGCCCCATATCCTTTCGTTCCTCAATCTCGATTACCAGACAATCTTTGAGGTTTTGGAAACAGATCCAGAGGTTGCTCCTCTCCTCGGTCCTTTCCAGACTGCCATGAAGAATAAGGCTATGGAACAGTTGGAAGGTATGATTGGTACACTCCGTGTCTATACCTCTCGATTGGCTACCAAGGAGTCGTATTGGATATTCCATAAGGATGGTGATGATTTTGACCTGAAGGTGTCTGATCCTAAGAATCCGTCATATCTGCTCATAGCCAACGACCCTGAGATGGAAAGTATCATTGGTGCGTTGAATGCTTTGATTCTGAACCGTCTTGTTACCCGTGTCAACACTGGCCAGGGCAAGAATATTCCTGTCAGCATCATCGTGGACGAGTTGCCTACGCTCTACTTCCACAAGATTGACCGACTTATCGGTACTGCCCGAAGCAACAAAGTTAGCGTGGCTCTTGGTTTTCAGGAGCTGCCACAGCTTGAATCCGACTATGGCAAGGTGGGTATGCAGAAGGTTATCACCACAGTCGGTAACGTAGTGAGTGGTTCAGCAAGAGCAAAAGAGACATTGGAATGGCTCTCCAACGACATCTTCGGAAAGGTGGTTCAGTTGAAGAAAGGTGTGACCATCGACCGTGACAAGACCTCCATCAATCTCAATGAGAACATGGACAGCCTTGTTCCTGCCAGTAAAATCTCAGACATGCCTACTGGTTGGATATGCGGTCAGTCAGCTCGCGACTTCATTAAGACAAAGATCGGACGAGGTGACAGCATGAATATCCAGGAGTCGGCAGAGTTCCAGACCTCTAAGTTCTATTGCAAGACGGACTTCGATATGAAGAAGATTGCAGAGGAAGAAGCTGACTATGCGAACTACAAGATACCAAAGTTCTATACCTTCCCATCCAAGGATGCCAAGGAGCGAATCCTGTACCAGAATTTCGTAAGTGTAAACCTCGATGTCAAGAATATGATTGACGAGATAAACAAATTCAAGATAAAATGACTTTCAGAAAGATAATATTATTCCTGCTTATATCATTGAGTCTGGTTGCGAATGTCCAGGCTCGAATGCCGACAGAGCGACTGGCATCAACACCAACTTCCATATTCGAGTTGCCACCTTTCGAGCGTGCGGTATGCTGCATCAGGTTCTATGAAGGAATGCACCGGGCTAAGGACTATCCTTATGTAGGTTATGGACATAAGCTCAGACCAGGAGAACGTTACTCTGCTAATATGTCAACATATGAAGCAGAGCAACTTCTTCGTAAAGACCTCAGAGAGTTATGCGCTATGTTTCGTTCCTATGGTCGGGACTCCCTACTCCTTGCTGCTTTGTCCTACAATATCGGCCCATACAAGGTGACTGGATATAAGGGCAAATACCCTAAAAGTTCTGTTTTAAAGAAACTCGAAGTAGGCAACCGGAACATCAGAGACGATTATGTGAATCATTGCCATTGGCGAGGGAAACGAATCCCTTCCATTGAGCGCAGACGATATGCAGAACTCATGTTATTATTTACTCCATGACAGAGAACGAACCAATCAAAACAGTTTCAGACGGTATTACATTCCTATCCACTGGTAGATATTATGATGGTATCAACCGGTGGGTAGCTCATAAACTGAAAGATGGAGACAATGATGCAATAGACTATGCTGCACGCCAGATAGCAAAGCTGTTACCACAAAATGCGGTTCTCGTTCCAATCCCAGGACATCATGGCAAAGCCGAACAGACCATGCAGTTGGCAAAGGCTATCTCGTCATATACTCACCTCCCTATCGTTGAAGCCCTCCGTGGCATAGAGCGAGGCTCACAATATGATGCCAAGAAAAGAGGCCAGACGCTTTCTGCCGAAGATATGGGGTTCTACAGACATAAAGACTTGCCATCGAATCGTACACCTTATCTCATTGACAATGTAGTAGATACAGGCAATACCGCTAAAGCAGCTGTCAAAGCACTTGGCTGTGGAACTGTTGCTTCATTTGCAATGAGCGATACTCTTCTACAAAAAGAAGAAACCAGAAGTCTTCGTCGAAAACACAATTATAAAGATTGATTTATGCCCAAACCAAGAAAGAAACAAATAAAGCCAATCGCAACAGCAACAATCTACCATTGTAAGGATTGTGCAAAAAGTTACGATTGGCATAGCAAAGCTTTAGACGGCCACCTTATCCTGTGTCGTTGTCCACACAAGCAGGAAGGTGGTCGCTATTGCATATTCCTTAATGACCCACAATGTGAGCATTTTAAATTAAGGCAGGATTGATGTTAACAGATTTACTGCTTTCTTTTCTTTCTTGTAGTCCTTTTTCCTATTTGTTTTTTTACAATCGCACCTGTATCTCGTCCACTACTACACTTGCATTTGGTCAATAAGCAGGTTGTAAAAGGTAAGCCTCGATATTCATCTTTTAGAGCTTCAAAAATATTTTGTTTGCCACCTCTACCAACATCAAAAACCCAAAATACAGACAAGCAAGCATTAGTTGCTTTGGAATACTTTTCGAACTTCATTTTATACGCCTGACGTTCTTTAGTACTTTGTATTTCTTTATTATGCAATAATTTAAGTTCTATCATAATAGGATTGCACATTCCATACCAAATTAAAAAGTCTGTTCGTTTATTATCTTGCAACGCAACTTCACGATCAACACGCACATTAGTCAGTCCTAATTGACTACACTTGTTTATTATGGTATTTTTTAATTCTCGTTGAATAAAGTCTTCACTCAAAGCTTGGCTATTGACAAGAGAATATATACCTTGGTCTTGAATTTCTTTTTGAACCTCTAATGCAATCGTTGCAAAATAGTTTCTAAAGTCCGCATCGTTTCTTATTGGCAAATATGCATTCGCTATACATGCGTTGTATTTTTTTACGGATGCATCTATATTGCCTCTTTCAGAATTCAAGAAAACTAACTCATAATGATTCATTATATTATAGGCATTATTGTCAGCAACACCTTCACAGTGTTTCTCAACGAGAACCCTTAACTTTTGAATGTAGTTTAACTTTTTCATATTGATAAAGTACATGTATATCTGCGACATCAAATAACTAGAATACTCTCTAGTTACTATTCGAGGAGACAGATTTAACCCAAATTCAAACAATTCTAACATATTCTGAATAACAGATTCTTCTAGTACTGACATAAAGCACCTAAACATTCGTGGATTTGCTCCCGAAATTTCTTGTTCTTCATCTGATACCAATCGTACATGATGACTTTCAAATTGTTTTGTAGAAACTATATTTTCTTTTAAATAAGAGAATCTCCATGATATTGCTTTTTCATCATGAAATTTTTCTATCATAATGGCATTACACTGCATTTTCATCCCCTTAATTCCACATTTTTCAATAGAATCAAACAATTTTCTATAATCTTCAACACCCCATTTGACATAGTCTTTTGCTATCAACTCAAGTGCTTTTGAAGCGACATATTCATTCTCTTGGGATTGCTTCGCAATAAAAATATCCACATATTCTTCAAGTTTATAAGATAAAGCCCCCATCCCATACTCAGTGATACAAGACATAATATCGTCTGGCGATATATTTAAATAATCGTCATTTCTAGATTTCCACCAGTCTATGAGTATAGCATTTTCGTCTGTACTCAATTTGCCTATAATTTTCTTGTAGGAAGAACTAATAGTACGAGAATCAATATTACCAACGCGACTTATGAACGGTAGTGTTTTAGCTAATATCATCCTATATTGCATTAGTTTTTCTTCTTGTCCGAGTTCACAAACAGCATTTACAAAATGTGGTATATATATAAGATTCCATGACAGATTGTAGGAATGCGGATCTTCTTTCTCTGTTTTGGTTTTGTCGAGATTTACATTGTTAAAAAAATCACATACAACTGTAAAAACGTTATTGTAATCAATGGATTTCAAATAATCAATATTCTTACACAAAAAGAATGCACAATAATACTTGTCTTTCGATTTAATATTCTGATCCACAAGATAATTGTATGCTTCTTCCAGGTCTTTGTCACCATTAGGAATGTTTTCTTCTCCCTCAGATTTATCCCAACGTTTAAATACATCAGAATAACGAGCCATATATTTAGATAATGACTCCTGTTTATTTTTGTCGTGTCTTACTATGCCTAAAAGCGTAAGAAGGCATCTGTCAATGTCAAATTTATTTTTGTTTAGTTTTACCAGAATATTATCAATCGCACAAATCAAGGCATAATCAATAAACTCTGGCTCAATGTTCTTCAAATAATACAACAATCCTCTGTTTTGATCTAAACTTTGAACAAAGGACAATGACACAGATTCATCTTGAATAATCTGTTTGAATAATTCATTTTCTTCTCTACTAAATCTGTAAAAATAACGAGTTTGCAAATATGCTACAAATAGCTTAATCATATCGTTCTTAACCTCTTTGTTTCCATTAAATACTGCAAGAATTTGTTTTATCAAGGAAAAGTAATGTACACTTAAATTTCCTACTGGATTAAAGAACTTCTCAATTTTATTATTGTTGACGATCTGCTTGTATGTACTTATTATTAATTCTGTATTCTCTATACATAATATTGCATTTATAGCATGAGGATTACGTTGACAACATTCATTAATCCAACATTGTATTACGTTCTTATCGAAGACCCCATTATACCCAGTAATATCACAGTACTTTCCTTTGACATCAGAATTGAACATATCGAATTTTTTAGCTAATCCGATTATGTCCTCAATGTCATTTATCGCTTCGAATATCGACAGCGAAACGTATTGAATATCAGAATTTTGATTTTCTACTAATTTCTTAGCAGCATTTGCCCAATACGAAATAACCTCTGCACTCAAACAATTACCTTGAGCCAAAACTTCAAGAATTGCTGATATATTTGAAAGTTGAATTTTATTCAAATGCTCTGTTGTTGGCATAAGCATTTGACAACAACCTACAGAATAGCATTGCTTCAAAATAGATAAAATAGGACTTCGCCATCTAATATAAACTGGTCTTTTCAAATAAATATTCCAAATAATCTTAAACAATTCTGGTTTCTGCTCAATAGAAAGTATAGTAGGATCTAAATATCTCAATAATGCATCCAACGAATCCAATTCTAAATTAGACTCATAAGATAAAATTAATTTGAAAATATTGAAAAATGATGAAGAGCGAATGTATGATACATGAGGAATTACATCGAGCCAATTTTGATAAATATGTTTAACATCATGACTTACTGCAATATCATACAATACACTCTCAATATTGTCTTGTCTACATAATTCTTTCGCAGCAAGATATTCTTGTATCTCAGTATCAGGAAACATCAAAATGCCATTTGTCTCTTTAAGAATGCGATTCTCAAAAAACAACAAACTTAAATTAGACAAAACCATTTGCGCCATATTACCGCTTATACCATCCAAAATTGTATATAGCTCATCTTTTGTAATTGAGTCAAGTCGACCAATTTCCATAACGAATGCTATTTTTTCAAGTACTCGTTGTGTGAGGATTGCCAAATTGTTTTTATCGCATTGTGTGTTATCATATTTTTCAATTGCATGAAGAATATTTTTCTCAACAAACTCCTCGAATATTTGTCCTATATCTTCACAATCGTCGTTCTCTTTTTGGTATTCTATAAAATATTCAAGATATCGTGGAACAGAAAGCAAGTCTAACATTTTGTTGCTTTTTCCTATATTAGAAATGACCTGCTTTGAACAACTAGAAAGAATATCTCGTACACTTTCATCATCTAATCTAAGTAGCTCTATATACGAAAGATCTGTAAATGAAGAGAAAATGCGAGCATAAGATGCCACATAATGTTTTCTGCAAGAAAAAACAACATTTGTATTCTTGTTATTCTCACAAAAGTCCTTTATTTCTCTAAATACTCTGGAAAATTGATTTGATTCAACTTCATCAAGAGCATCAACTATACAATACTTCACATTGATACCAACCGATTTTGAAATAAAATCTACAGCATTACATTTTACAACATCCTTTGAAGAAAGAGTCGATTCCAACTCTTTTAAGAGTCTACTTTTTCCAATTCCAGGTTCTCCAACAACACATAAATGATGTGTATTCCTTATTGTATCTAAAAAAGAAGATTTATCAGTAATACATGTCGAATTTGACTTATCTGTTGATTCTAATAAGTCATCTATCTTTTTATATTGTTTTATGTAAGGAAGTATATATCTATCCATTAAAAAATAATTTAAATTGTATAATTAGTACTCTTCAAAAGTCAAGCATTTGAACTTTGTGAAGTTTTTTATAACACTATTTACGTATCACATTTCATCAGCACCTTCCAGAAACTGATGGGTAAATACACATTCTCCAAATAAGCTGCATCCTTAAACATAGGAGCAATCTCTTCGGGAGTATATCCAGCGATGCCGCAGCCAACTGGAGTTACCAGAAACTTTAGTTCAGGATGCTCCTTGGCATATTGCGTAAATCTCATGATGGCAAGCTTTGTATTATGCTCACCCTCCATCGTGGGAATAGAGTAAGACTGACCTTGCAATCCTTCACCATTTCCCCATTCTGCACCAAACTCATTGTAGGCAACACGAGCAGCACCTGCATGATGCATACCCAGAGCATTGCTTCCAAACACGAATATTTCGTTTGGTGCCAAGCTGTAAATCACAGATGGGATGATACGTGTAGGCAATGTTCCTGTTCTGCCTCCTGTCATCCAATAACGCTCTTCATCTGTGTAGATGTTCGTCTTTTCCATCCTTCTTATGATTTTGTTAATATTAAGACCTAATGGTCTAACTGTTATAATCTGAATGCAAAAGTAGAAAGCCATTATGCAATCTATCTGCACTCTCAGAAAAAAGACGCCCTTCACATGCAAAAAAAGTGCAAACCGAACGCAATGGAGCTTGCTCCGATTGCTGAGATGCAGCCTTTTTTCTACAAAAATACAATATTTTTTCGAATAACATGACGAAAACATCAATTTATTTGCTTTAGGAGTGTTATTTTTATGAAAAATGTCTGTTTTTCGAAGAAAAAACCTTATTTTTGCATATTGATAATATATAAAAACAAGAAATATGGAGAAACAACCTCTAAATCGGATTAAGTTGATGCTTGCAGAACGCATGCTAACCAACAAGCAACTGGCTGAGATGCTCGGTAAAGATCCTGCTACAATATCAAAGTGGGTCACCAATACATCACAACCAACTTTAGAGAATTTGATTGAGATAGCTCGCTGTCTCAAATGCGACATGAACGACCTTGTCAGACTGGACGATGTCGTTACTATAAAAACAGATAAATAAACTAATTAAGAAAAGACTCTATGCCAACAAACAAGAATGCGCAACTTCGCTACCGGATTCTGGACAGATGCTTTAGCGATTTTCATAGAACATATAGTATTGAGGACCTCCTTGACACGGTCAATGAGTCCCTCATGGATCTCTATGGCTCACAAGTCAGCATCCGTCAGATACGTGAAGACATCAAATACATGAGAGATAGAGTCACCTACAATGCCCCTATCGAAACATATCCTTTCGATGGAAGGAAAAGTTACTACCGTTATTCTGATCCAAGCTTCTCCATCTTTAATAATGAGTTGACAGCAGAAGAAGTAAAGTCTCTTCGCTCCACTATCGACATACTAAGTCGTTTCCGTGGTGTGCCGAGTAATGCATGGTTGGAAGATGTCATCTCGAATCTTGAATTCCGTTTTGGCGTCAAGCCCAATACAGAGAATATCGTATCATTTGACCACAATGATCTGTTGAAGGGAACTGAGTTCTTGGGCGAACTGATAGAGTCCGCATTGAATCATCAGCCCTTGAATTTGCTCTATCGCACTTTCTCTGGCAATGAAAGAACTGCCATCCTCCATCCTTACCATATCAAGCAATTCAATAACCGCTGGTTCCTCATCGGATTACAGGAAGGTAGTCATGGTAATTACATCACCAATAAAGCACTCGACCGTATCGTGAAGTTTTCACGTGCCAATGTGCCGTTTATTCCCAATACGGATATAGACTTCAATGAGTATTTCAAGGACATCGTTGGAGTGACGTTACCCGAAGACCATCCAGTGGCAGAGGAAGTACTATTGAAGTTTGACGAAGCTCGTTTCCCTTATGTGGTGAACAAACCAATCCATCCTTCACAAGAGGTTGAGGACGAAGAACATCAAATTATCAAGCTCATGGTTCGTCCGAATAAGGAACTTGAAGCACGCATCTTTTCATACGGAAATCAGGTAGAAGTACTCAAACCTGAGTGGTTGAGACGGCAAATTGCTGAGAAAATTGAGAATTTATTGAAAAAATATTCAATAGTGCAGAAAGACTGCAACATAGAATGATAATTTTGCAATTAAAATATAAACAATGATAAATGACGCAGACATAAGTGAGAACCAACTCCTCCATAGCTACGGAGAGAAGGTATGTATGAATCTTCTGAAAGATCATACTACCAAGCAGAATATCTACTGGGCTACGGATTCGTATGCTGACTACGGAGAGGATTTTACTTTCTTTGCACCTATCACGCTCGACAAGATCACATCCTATGCCTCAAAAGAAGGCAAGGTGATTACTAAGGAACAATATAATGAGTTGGTCAAAAAGAATCCTGAGGAGAAAAACAATTACCAGGAGATTATCCGACCACGTGCCGTAAAGTCGAAAGAAGAACAGACGCAGCGTGCTAAGGATAAGGCTGAAGTGTTTACTCCTGCATGGATTTGCAATGCACAGAACAATCTCATTGATGAAGAATGGTTCGGCAGAAAAGAAGGACTCTTCAATTCACCCGACCCTGAAAACCCTCAGAAGTGGATTAATAATGAGGAGAAAATTGAGTTTCCGGAAGGTAAAACCTGGAAAGACTATGTGGCTGATACCCGTCTGGAGATTACCTGTGGCGAAGCTCCATACCTCTGTAACAGATATGATGCCGTTACTGGTGAGTATAACGAGAATGTGAAATATCGCATAGGAATGCTCGACCGTAAACTCAGAATCGTTTCCGAGAATACGAAGGATTCCAAGGATTGGATTCTTTGGGCTAAGATAGCTCTCCGTGCAACATACGGTTTCGAATGGCAAGGCGATAACCTCCTACTTGCCAGAGAAGCTCTCTTCTTTACATTCGAAGAGCATTATATCGCTCAGTTTGGTGAAAAGAAGTTCAACCAGAACAAGATGCGTATGATGCCAGGCGCTGCTTACATCATCTCCTGGAATGTGTGGCAAATGGATGGATTGACATACGGATTTCCAGGGCATACGCCAAAGGAGTTGACTTCAGAAGAGAAAAAACGGATCATTCAAGACTTTGAAAAGAAAAAGTCTGATTTGGGAATATTCAGAACTCCAGAAGCCGAGAAAAAATTGGATGCTGAGAGAGATCAATTAATCCACAAAGAATATCCACCCTTTGAGCAGTTCTGCCGTATCAAAGACTTCCTTAAAGGTATCAACCTCCAGAAGGCAACGCTGAGAAATACAGACTTTCACGACCAGTCGGCTATCAAACAGACCTTCGAGTCGTTAGTCAATAAGTAAAAATGAATAATAATAAAATAACATAACATCATTATGGCAACGTATTCAACCCTTGAAGAAATAAAGACCGGCTTGCAGGATGACCTGTTTGCCGATGACCTTATCACTCTTCGATCTGAGCAAAGGGACGCAATCGATCAAGCGAAGGAGCGTTTCTGTAAAAGAAGTGGAAGACGAGGTGAATACCAGTATGAAGTTCTTCCAGAATATCGCCAGTTTCTCTGGAACGCTAAGATGCGTTTCGGCAAGACCATCTGTGCCATGCAGCTCATGCGAGAACTGGATGTGAAACGCACCCTTATCATCACCCACCGCCCTGTAGTAGGAGAAAGTTGGCTAAAAGCCTTCAAACAGGTTGTGGGCAGCAAAAGTTCTGAGCCTAAAGTGAAAGGCAACAGCGATATTCATAAAACCTATGGTTTCGGTATGCGTTCGGATGATGAGAGTGAGACTGTAGGTAACTATTATGACTTAGAAAAGTTTGTCGAAACAGAAGGTAATCACTACGCCTTCTTTGTTTCGATGCAATATATTCGTCTTTCAGAACTTGTTAATAGCAAGACTCAGGCAAAAAATGCAGGTGCTGGCAACACAACTTCAGTATCGAACGAGAAGCTGAAAGCTGACATTCTGAAAACCGACTGGGATTTAATCATTATAGACGAAGCTCACGAGGGAACTCTTACCTCATTGGGGAAAGGTGTCATCCAGGACTTTTTAAAGAAAGAGAAGACCAAGATGCTCTATCTCTCTGGAACTCCTTTCAATCTCTATGAGGATTTCAAAGAGGAAGAAATCTATACATGGGACTATATTGCCGAGCAAACTGCCAAGCATAACTGGAACTTGGAATATCCCAACGAGAAGAATCCATACGCCGAACTGCCGAAGATGAACATCTTCACCTACGACATTACCAAGAATATTGATAATATCCTGGACCAGACTGGTGTATTCTCGTTCCCGGAATTCTTCCGTACATGGACAGGTAATCCAAAAGCCGATAAAGCATCTATGCCAGAGGGTGCTAAAGGTCGTTTTGTGCATGAACCGGAAGTATCAGAGTTCTTGAATTTACTCAGCATGAAGGATGACGAGAATAATTTCCCATTCTCTAAACCTGAATATCGCCAGATGTTCCGTCATACGCTTTGGGTAGTTTCTCATGTCAACGAAGCTGCTGCTTTGGAGCAACTGCTGAAAGAACACAAGATTTTCCGTCACTTCGATGTAGTGAATGTTGCAGGTAGAAACGAAACTGATGAGCAGAACGAGAATGCGCTTGATAAGGTGCTTAAAGCGATTGGCGACAATCCTGAAAAGACTTCTACCATTACCATTTCCTGTGGCCGTCTGACTACAGGCGTTACAGTTGCGCCTTGGACTGCCGTGTTCTATCTGAAAGGTGGCGACCGTGCTGCCACTTACATGCAGACCATCTTCCGTGTACAGTCTCCATACAAGACTCCTGAAGGTAAGATCAAGAAAGAATGTTATGTATTTGACTTTGCGCCCGACCGCACCTTGAAGATTGTGGCAGAAACAGCAAAGTTCTCTTCTATGGCAACAGCCAAGGAGAAGAAAAAACAGGAAGGTGAAGAAGAAAAGACGCAGGAAATGCGTGACAAGGAGACTGTTCGTGACTTTATTGAGCTTTGTCCTGTTCTTTCTATGGATGGAGGCAAGATGAGTCCAATGGATGTCAACGACATCTACAAGCAGTTGGAGAATGTGTTTATCGACCGACTGGTGCGCAAGGGCTTTGACGATCCATGCCTCTACAACCAGGATGAGTTGAACAAAGTGAATCCGGAAATCATCAATCATATTGGTGAGAATGGTGGCAAGGCTCCTGATGAGAAGCGCAAGGATGCGAAAGATACCGTTGATCTGAGCCACATGACTGATGAACAGCGTGCGGAATGGGAGGAAAAGATTCGCCAGAAGAAAGCTGAAGCCAAGAAGAAAGCTGAAGAAAAGCTGAAGAAGGACGAGGAGTTTAAGGCGAAATGGGAAGCCATGTCTGAAGAAGAGCGTGAGGATTGGCTGAAGGCAGAAGCTGAGCGTATTGCCCGACGTGAGAAGGCGAAGGAAGAACGTGAGGAGTTTAAGAAGCGTATGACCAATATCCGTGGTATTGCGCTCCGTATTCCTTTGCTGATGTATGGTGGTGCTGATGCCGGCGACCCTAAGGATGAACTGACAGTTGACAACTTCACCCGAAAAATTAAGGATGAGTCATGGACTGAGTTTATGCCGAAGGGAATCTCGAAAGAAGATTTCAACAAGATTCGTAAGTGCTTCAATGCTACCCGCTTCGAGGAAGCGGGTAAGAAATATCGTGCCCTTACCCGAGAAGCAGATTTCATGCATATTGATGAACGCATCCGTCAGATCACGGAGATTTTCTCTTATTTCCGAAATCCAGATAAAGAGACGGTGCTTACTCCTTGGCGTGTGGTAAATATGCACATGAGTGACACGATTGGTGGTTGGTGCTGGTACGATGAAAGTTTTGACGAAAAGACTGGAATGCTCGATACACCTCGCTATGTTAACCAGGGCGATGTAACCCGTCAACTGTTTGACAATGTTGACTTTGCAGGAGAGGTTCAGACAAAGATTTTGGAGATCAATTCAAAGACGGGTCTCTACCCTCTTTATGTCACCTACTCTCTCTTCCGTCGCCGCTTGGATGAATACATCAAGGCGGAATGCATCGATAGAGAGACGCTGAGCGTGCAGGAAGAACAAGTGGTATGGGATGATATAGTGGAGAACAATATGTATGTTATCTGCAATACTCCTATGGCTAAGGGAATTACTCATCGCACCCTCTTTGGCTTCCGTCAAGTTGATCAAAAAGCGAATATCAAAAACGTACAATTAATCGAACGTGCTTCTAAAGACCAGGAAGGACTCGTAAAAGAACTGAAGTCTGTTGGTTTCTGGAAGGGCAATTCAAGTAAGCAAGAAATGAAATTTAATGCTGTAGTGGGAAATCCACCGTATCAGATTATGGATGGTGGTGGAACAGGAAGTAGTGCTACTCCTATTTATAATAAATTTGTAGATTTGGCCAAATTACTTAACCCTAATAATGTGTCTATGATTATACCAGCAAAATGGTATACAGGAGGTAAAGGGCTTGATGAGTTTAGGGCAAATATGCTTAATGATAAACAACTCATAAAGTTATTTGACTACGAGGATTCAAGAGATTGTTTCCCTACTGTAGATATTGCAGGTGGGGTTTGTTATTTCTTATGGAACAAAGGATCTGATAACAAATGTGTAGTAACAAGCATTCTTGGTAGTTTCCGTAATGAAAGTACTAGATATCTTAGTAATGATTAAAAAATAACTTGGTACATTTTTGTGTCCTTATTATGAAGTAACA
>OIYY01000116.1_pt1 | contig 60011 bp, 99 predicted proteins | sample 1588341 | NCBI WGS metagenome assembly OIYY01 (sample SAMN03283287) | human gut metagenome | biome: human-associated habitat; material: feces | host: Homo sapiens | place: Peru | collected 2012
GCCTGCAGGGAAGCTGCCGACTTTCTTGTAGTTCGCCAGAATCTCAGCGTCAATCTTGGTATGAGCCACATCAGCAGGACAGACGTATACGTCCTTGCCGTTGCTGTCGTCAAAGGCGAGTACCACATCACTGAGCACTTCATAGCCGCCCACAGCATACTCGATACCCTGCACGCGGTAGGGATGCTTAGAATCCGTGTTGCTGACAGGACTGCCATCATGGTGGCTGATGACCGCATCCGTTGTGCCGCTGTGCCAGTGCATCGTAGACAGAGTGATGGGAGCGTTCAGGGTGTCAGACAGAGCGACAGGCGTCGTGTCAAAAGCGCCGCAGTCCAGATACACAGCACTGGTCGTATCATCGATGGGTTCAATCTTGAGAATTTTGGCTTCGTCTGCATACCGATGGAGAGTCGAACCACTACGGTCGTTATTGACAGTGCCGTCGCTGCTCTTAGAACCGTATCCAACAGAAACCCGGCTTCCGACCAGCAAGTTCTTTGCCTGCGCCACTGTGACAGGGAAGTAGGTCAGCTTCTCGCTTCGCTGTACAGCTGCGGGATACTGGAGATTATAGCCCGTGCATCCTGCGTACTTTTCCTGACTGGACTTCACCGCGTATTTGATAGAATTGAACAGAATTTGCCATGCGACTTTCTCGCCGCCTGCGCCCTTGTAGCCAGCGCCCTTCTTGGCGTAGCCTGTAATCAGGCTGTAGTACGACTGGTTGCGCGCCGGAATGAGGTCGTACACGCTCCGCAGCAGACCATCCTCGCCCACGCCACTGAAGAACTTCGAGTGAATGACGTAGGGATATACGGTGTCGCCAGACTTGGCAGCGGCCCACGGAGTAAAACCATCACGGGGAGAATCAGTGATAGACCACAGGATATAGTCAGGATTGCTTGCGTCCCACTTGACGTAAGGGGTCATTTGAATAACACCCACATCCACAGTGCCAGTCTTGTGGTAGTCATCGCTCAGATGCTCGATAGCTGTAGGGTAGGCGTGGCCGGAGGCATCCCGCTTGTAGTTGCAGTTGTACCACTTAAAAAGGGGAATGTCGGCATAGTCGTCCCGTCCCTCGACAGTGTCGGTAGAAGGTTCGCACACAAGGCCCACGTTGTCGTCCAACTTCTCACAGTTGACGGTGGGGTTCGTGGCAAATCGCGGCATTTTCACCGTGTAGACTTTGCCAGTGCGGGGGAGCTTAAAGAGCACATCAACGGCGATGTCCAGCGCACTCGCGGTGGGGATGCCAAAGTCCAGCACAGCATTGTGCTCATTGCCGGAGTTCGTGACAGTCGGAGCAGCTCCCGCTCCAAGGCCGGTCACAGTACCGACCTTGACGGTAGCGGCAGGGCCAGCTGGGCCCGTGTTGCCAGCCTCTCCTTTTTCGCCCTGCGGGCCACGCTCGCCTTGAATGCCCTGAGGGCCTTGCTTGCCTTGCGGCCCAGTCTCACCCCTAGGGCCAGTGGCACCCGTAGCACCCGTGGGGCCTTGAGGACCTTGCTCACCCTGCGGGCCGACCGGGCCGATGGGGCCAGTGTCGCCCTTATCACCTTTCTCGCCTTTGAAATTTCCGCTTGCAATGCCGTCCTTGAGCTCCTGCAAGCTGTCAGCGGCTTCCTGAGCGCTCTGGTCTGCATTGCCCGCACTGGTGGCTGCTTCACTGGCGGCGGTCTGGGCGGCTTTTGTAGAGGCTTCCACCTGCCGGAGAGCCTCGTCCCGGGCCGTATCCACTGCCTGCGTGGCGGCAGTCTGCTTGTCACCGATGGCTTTCAGTGCGTCCTCTTTGGCGGTGATGGTGTCAGAAAGGGCCTGCTCTGCCTTTTGGGCGGATGCTCCGGCCCGCTCTGCCGCGTCCAGCGCTTCCGCTTTGGACTGCTCCGCAGATGCCGCCGAGTCCTTCACCGCCTCCACAAAAGCCTGCCATGCAGGCGTTCCCGGTTCTGGTTCTGTGCCGTCCTCCGTGCCGGAGTTCGCGGCCACCCGGTAGCGAAGGTCAGCGCTGGTCACGGTCTTGGCGCCGTCGCTGCCCTCAAAGGTGATACAGCCGTTGCCGGGCTGTGCAGTGACGCTGGCAGGCACATCCGCGAAGCCGTCCACCACCAGCGAGGAGGGCGGGTCTTTGCCGTCCGGGGCGTGCCAGAAGCAACGGACAGCCAACCCTTTCCACTCACCAGCGGCTTCGACGCGCAGCCGGTACACGCCCCGGTTTTTGGTGTAGCCAAAGCGCAGCATCTGCTCATAGCCTGCCAGCCTGACGGTGCCGGTGGACGCAAGAGATACGCTAAACTCGATCATAAGCGTGCTCCTCTCTTATGCAGTGTAAGGCTCACCGGTGATGTTTTCGTACTCCGTAGCAGTCAAACGCTGACGAACCACCAGCAGTTTGACCATGTTCTTGTTCCAATGGCCAGCGATGTATGCGTCCTTCGGGGTGATGCTGCTTTCGATGGGTACGCCATCGAGGAGGCACAGGTACTCCACCAGCGAGGCGGTTTTTGCGGTGTTGGTAACGCTGTCAGGAAAAAGCGAGTTGAAAGTATTCGCATTCATTGGCGTACCTTCGACGATAGGCTCGTCATTACGAATGAGCGTTACCACTTCAGATGTGCCGTCAGATTTTTCCATTGTCCAACGCCCCGGGTATTTTGCTTTTCTATCAATAAACTGCATAATAGGGTTCACCTCCACATATAAGCTCTGAACAATAGACTGAATGGTCTTTTGCAATAGACTCAATATCGAACAGCACTTTTTCGATTTGATTGATAATTGCAAAGCGGTAGCTGAAATCTCCCGGAGTTTCAGGAGTAGAGCCTTTTCCGCTGCATTTCGAACGAATGGCGGATATGTTGCTCAACCATCTAGTGCAGTCATCAGTAGTCAAGTAGTCATCTACGCCCCAGACTGCCTCCACAGGCTCAATGACCGTTGCAATGCCAGCGAAGAGAATCTTGCTGTCTCCATCGTAGTAAGCGCTGGCATTGGCAAAGTCAATGTAATCGTTCTCTACCACCCACTCGGGTTCCACCGAAGGTGGATAGAAGTTATTAACGGCGGACATATACAGCTGATACTCCACGCCCTTTTCGAGTGGAAGGTCTCCCATGTCAAGGGTCACGTCATTGTAACCCCGGATAAGCTCCAGCGAGAGATCCACCAGTCGAGTTTGATCAGCCGCCTTGCGCAGGATGGCCCGGATTTTTCCGGCCACAAACCCCTTGATGCGGAAGGACATCGAGTGGAGCAACAAACCGGACTTTTTAACGGTCAGCGGCACAAAAAACTCGGCGTGAGAGGGGTAGGCGTCCCACGATGGAATACCACCATCTGCGTTTCTTGCTGTAGTGATTTTCGTCCTTTTTTGAACAATTCTGGCGGAGTAGGGAGCACCCACGATTCCAGCAAGTTCCTTGATTCCGCTTTCAATACGGTTGTAATCGGTGTAGTTGAGTGCGCCTTTCATACCAGCTGCCCATTCTTGCTGTTCTTCTTCCGTCCATGTGCCGGTTCTGGCTTTGACAGCGATTTCTTTCACGCGGTCAATGTCTGCCTGCGTACGGTCTGTAATCCATGTTGCCATACAATCACCTCAGCTTTCAAAGATAAGTTTGCCGTCAGCGTCGATAGCAAGAGACTTCGGAACGGTAAACGCAGGATGAACAACATTATCATATTTCATAGGAGTTTCGTCATTTGTTGCATAAGATATTGTTTCCGCGCTGATGTTTATATCCGAAGAAGAATCGTACAATAGGAACGACCTTGCAAGCTTACTAACAATCAATGGACGCCAATACTTATTAGCGCTGGAACTTGTGCCTGCAATATCTCTGAGCATCTGGAGTGAACCTAAGTCTGGCGTTCTAGTCCAAATAGATCGCCCTCTATTAGAACCCTCTACGTCGGAAACAAGCATTGTCTTCAGGATTTTGGAAGCGTTTTGCAACGGAGCTCCTTCGTTATGGGTATAAGTTGGACTGCTCGTTGTCCAGTTCGGCGTATCGGAGCCTTTACTTTCATATCCAAATTCATGCTCAGAAAGTAAGAAAACACTTCTCGCCATCGTGATCACTTTGCCACTGCCAGAATTGCAATAAGAATCAGAAAATCCGGGAGTGTAGTAAATCGTAGTCTTATCAATCGTGTTTTTTTGCGCAGAAGTAAAAGCGTTAAAATAATCACCGTTAAGCCAAGAATCTACATCACTGCTAGCATATCTAGACCACGAAGAATCCCACGCCATAATAGCGGCGTAATACTTACGAACCAAAAGCGTTCGTCCCGCTCCGTTCAACTCGCTTTCATAGTCATGCTTAGCGACAATGAACTCCACGACGTTGTTGCCCTCGTCCATGAGCACCGTCTCGCCCTCTGGAATATCAGAAAGATAATATTCAGTGGTGAGGAACGAGCAGCTGGCAGAATTGCCGCCAGCAGAAGCAGTGACGATAGCTGTGCCGGGGGAGTTCCATTTGACCTGACAGGTGGACTTTCCTTCTGCGTTGGTAAGCACATGGAGGGAAATGATACCCTCGGGAGAAGCAGACCAGCTGATTTTAGGTGAATCTTGGGAGGCGGGGGCAAGAGCAGCGGTGAGTACCACAGACTGCCCCCAATCAAGTGTCTCGTTGGATTTGTCTACGGTCAAAGACCTGACATCTGCCATCATATATCCTTCGAGCTTGCCTTTAAAGCATCCGTTGTAGGTATAAGATGCGTTTGTCAGCAACAAAGTTGCGCTGTAATCGAACTGATGATGGATTTTCACAAAATCCAATGCGTCTGTTGTGGGGCTGGCGCGATATTCCAGAGTGGCTTTGCGCCGGTTGGAAAGCACACTGTAGGATTCCGTAAGGGCGTTTCGTGACTTTTTAAGCGTAGACTCAGAAAGAAGGGCGTTGCTCAAGCTCTGAGACACACCGCGACCGGAAGGGTTTTCCGGGTAAGCGTATGTTTTACCGCCAACAGAGGTCGTGACATTCAGAAGGTTTTGCGCGAAAGTGATTTCAGGCCAAGAATAATTGTTAAGAAGAGTGATGTCCTTAACATCCGTGCCGGAGCCAAATTCATACGCCCGCTTGATGGTGATAACGCCATTTCGCGTCTGATACAACGCCATGCCCGCTGCGTTGGCTGCAAGCTGCAAAATATCAGAGTTTTTATACGAAGAACCATCCGAAGAGATGTCGGCGGAGTAATCTTTCAGTTCTTCCGAAATATCAAAGGTGATTTCATCCGCTTCCAGCAGCTCCAAAGCGTCGTAGCACATCTCATAGAGCGTGCCATACTTTCTGCCGGTGTAGGTGGTGGACATTAAGTAAAGGAAAGAATCGCGGGCGGAAAAGCTTGCTTCAATGCTATTGGAGGGGACGCTCCACTCCGATAAGAAGAACTTTCCGCCATTGACCCACTCGACCTTGCCGTCAACATCCATGCCGTAGCGCACAGAGATGGGCTGGCGTTCGTAAATGTACTTGTAGATGCCCTGAGGATTGACAGAGTCCCATGTACGGTCACTGTTATCAAGGCTAAACGAAATGCTGTCTTGTGAAAGCTGGCCGGAAATCGGGTCACGGGAAGAGGTATGGCTGTAGGAAAGAATCTTCGTCTTGTCGAAAATCAGATACTGTCCAATCCTGAACTGCTCGACTCGGGCCTTGCGTTCCGGGATACACCAACCCAAAACTTCTACTTTAACGATATCAAACCCGCTCAGTTCAATCTCCACATCAGAAAAGACCGATGTGTTCCCTGTAACGGTAACAGAGTTAAGCTCTTGCGTGCCGAGATAAGAAGTGACCTTGAAATCGGTAGCGTATTCGTTGAAAATGGACGACCAGATAATATTGACGCCCGGGACAGAAGTTTTGACCTCGCTGAAAAACGTGGCAAAAAGGACAGGATGGTTAGAAGCACTGAAGATTGCAGAACTGACGAACCCGGTGTTTTCATACGGAGCAGAAGCAGGAACAACTTTGCAGCTTCCATCAAGCACGCAAAGATTAGGTTCTCCTGTGCCATATTTTGTAAAGGAATCCACTCCCGCCTGTGAAAGAGCATTCGCGCTTGCAAAAGCGCTCATAGCAGACGTGACAAACTTTGCCTTTTTGTTTGCGCCCGGTGCAGTGATGCCAACCGTTATCTCAACAAAAGTTTCCGGTACAAGTGTATCGTTGAACTTCTGCATCCATTTGTCGGTAGTTCTTTCCATGCATTACACCTCAACAAGTGACAATTTTGCGCCAGTCCACCCCATAACATTGCCGTTGATCGGGCTTCTGCGCCACATACCAGCAGTGCGGTCGGAAACATACATCTGCCGTGTCGTGTATCCTGCGGTCGTCTGATTATAAAATCGAACGGAACAATAGAAATTGGTGGTAAACAGACTCAGGATAGCGGCCCATTGTTTAGCTGTAAGATAATTCCAAGACATCGTGACTTTTGCTACGTCATGCCGCACAACAGAACCGACCACCTTGCCCTGAACATTTCGTCCGGAATCCACGATGGTACTGGTTGTCCCCTCATAAGAGGACGGTTCCGGTAGCTCTACGCCGTTCACCGTAACCAGTGCAGGAATATTAGCCATCTGAACCGTCCTTTCTTAGTAGGAGTAAACTTCGGTGCCCATAACAGACATACCACGATTTTTCTGCGTCTTCTCAACAGAAGCCGCAAGCTGTTTGCCGTCAAGGTATACCCTCACATCCCTGCCGTCAGAGATTGCCTCTCCATAACGCTGCCAGATGTCAAGGAATGCGTTGTAGCAGCCGTTGTACACAGCGTCTCTCATATCCTCAGAGTTTCCTCCGGCCGCAGAATAAATTCCGCTGTAAGAAGAGCTGGACGCCGAGGAATTGTAGCTAGGGGTTCCAACGTACTGAGAGCTGTTGCTGTAGCTGCTAGAATGGCTGCCGCCAAGCTTCGACACGATGCCAGCAATCGCTACGCCAAGGGTTGCGGCGGCGGCAAGGGCCACGATGCCAGCAGGAATGCCAAAAATCGTAGCGCTGAGAGCAGCGCCCACAGCGGAAAGCATTCCTGCCACTGCGGTTCCGATGGTGCTTACCAGACTTGCAAACCCGGCAAAAATCGTCGGGAAAGAGCTGAGTAAGCCGCCAGAGAGCGCCGCGCTGATGGCCTTAGCTGCCGTTGCAAGAGGAGACTTCACGTTTCCGAAAGCCTGCGTAATGCCGGAAAGCATTGTCTGAGTTTCAGCGGAAACCTTTCCAAAGTTTTGGGTCAGGTTGTTCACCAGATTCTTGCCGATGGTGGCAGCGGTATTCAGTAAAGTAGAAGCTTGACCTTTTAGCTCCTTGCTTAGTCTGCTCACAAGGTCGCCCGCAACAGACTTGACCCGCTTGCGCTGTTCATCGCCCATAGCGCCCCAAATGCCAGCGGCAATCGTAGTGCCGACCGTTTTCCAATCTCCGCTTTGGGCAGCCTGAATGAACGTCTGCACCGTACCGAAGAAGTTGGTCTTGAGGTTGTTGTCAAGCTCAGACCACTTGGAATCCAAGCCCGAGATGATGCCGTTGACGTAGTTTGTGCCGCAGTCAATGCCATAATTCACCATCTCTTCGCCCTTGAGCTTGGTGGCGTCTACGAGCTGATTCATGGCATCGTTGACGTAACCGAGAGAGCCTGTGATGCCGTTTGCGAGGCCCTGAACGATGTAGCTGCCGATTCTTTCAAACCACTTAGAGGGAGAGTGAATATCAAGCTCATCTTGAGTAGTTTTCTTAATTCCATCAGTTAGTTGTTTGGCCGCATCGTTAGACACATTGGTGTTCCCCGTAATGCCTTTCGTGATGCCATCAATAATGTTTTTGCCAACGCTTAACGGATTAAATTTGGAAACTTTGTCAATCAGCTTTCCGAACCACGTTACAGCGTCTTTAATTCCATTGATTACATCGGCAATCAAGAGAACAAATTTTTCCGCAAAGTTTCCATTGGCGGCGATGGCAAGGCGGTCAGACTCATCTACTCCTTTGATAATCCATCCGATGAACACGCCCATGTTGTGAACGACCTGCGCGAGGGATGCGATTGCACCTTCAAGGAAATTGCCATTCATCTGGATGTCGAGCATTTCCGTTTCAGAGACACCGTTCTGAATCCATCCGATAAGAATTGCAAAATCATTGATAAGGTTTCCAAGGGCAGTTATGATGTCAGCCACCGTTTCTGCCGCAATCGTGCCAAAATTCACGAAGGCATCGTGCCAATCAGATTTCAGTTGAAAGGCTTCTGCTTCGCTTTTGCTGCCAAGACCGCGAACAGCAACAGAAATGGCTTCAAACCCAAGAACCGCAAGGCCAGCAACAGGATGACCGCTAATGGTCAAACCAATTCCAATAAGCGTCATGACCAAATCGCCCAAATCGAGGTCAAGGTCTTTCACGACCTTCTGGATGGTCTCAAATGCAGTAGAAATTTTTCCCTGCCACTCTTCTGGAATTAAATTCCAGATCGCTTGACCGAGATTAGAAAGAGCCTCTTTCAGCCATTTGATAGACTCGCCAAGCTTGCCGTCAGTCAGGGAAATGTTCCAGCCCTGCGTAAAACCAAGCCCTGCAAGGTAAATCAAATCCTTAATTCGGGTTAAGCCTTGCCTGAAGTTTTCGCTGCTTTGATACAGCTGAACAAAACGCCCGACGATAAGAGCGACCGTTGCCGCAGCTAGAACCAGCTCTGGATTAAGGCCTCCAACAATCTTGCCAAGCTTATATGCCCAATCATGAGTGTCCTTCAACGCAGTAAGCAGCGCGTTTCCGATAACCCATGTGGCAAAACCGGCACCGATAGCAGCGACAATAGGGGCAAGAGATTTAATCTTTGCTTTGATTTCTTCGACTGTGCTGCCAACGTAGTCTTTGAACATATCGTAGCCGGACAGGTCAACATCGCCCAGAATGTTGCCAGCAGATGCGCCACTGCCAGAGTTAGAGCTTCCCTGTGTGGGGTCAATAATGTTCAGTTCATCAAAGCCCATTGTATAATCCTTGAGGGCTTTAGCTGCTTCTTTGGTGGATGCAGTGGTATCATCCATTGCATCAGAAATGCCACCGACGCCGTCAGCGCTCTTGGTGAAGTCGGTAAACACAACCTTTACGCCCATCAGTTTAGCGACCCACTCAACGAACTCTCGAATGAGCTGAACAGCAGCAATCAGCGGGGGAAGAATGGATTTCAGAGCAGGGTAGAGCAGAGAGCCAACAGACTTCGCCAGCATATCCAGCTGGGCTTTCAGAATTTTAATCTGGTTGGCCGGGCTGTTAATGGTCTGAGCAAGGTTTCCCTGAATATTAGCGGTCTGCTTCATAATAGCAATGTAACGCAGAACCGCCTTATCGGCCTGAGACAGGCTGGAGACCTGTTTGTTAAAGCCAAGAGCAAGAAGCTCCTGCTGCAACCGAGCCTGAGACAGGTCAACGCCAAGACGGCGAATAGGCTCAATCTCACCAGAGATGGCAGAGGACATTGCAGTAAAGGTTTCGGCAACATCCTTATTCCAGTAAGATGCTTCGTCATAGGCAAGCTGAGTCAGGTTCTTAGACAGAACGTATGCCTTGTCGCTGGCCAGACCAAACGAAGTTCCCAAGCTCTGAATGGTAGCCATGTAGGTAATCGCTTTGGTCGGGTCAACGCCAAGCAAATCCTGCATCTTGCTGATGAGTGTATCAGCTTCGCCACTCAAATCGCCCATAGCATTATGGAACAAGTCGGTCGCTTCGTAGAAGTCATTAAACTTCGCAACAGCGTTGCCGAGATACTCGGCAATAGCTTTCAGCGAGACCAGCTTTGCCATGTTCCGCATGAAGCTGTTCATTTGGTTCGACAGGCTAAGATAGCTCTTACGCTGCTTCTCGTTGGCGGCCGTCACTCGGTTCGCCTGTGTCACGACCTTGCTCAACTGCGAAGGGAGCTTTGCAAAGGCATTGCCTACCTTTTCAAGCTGAGATGCAAAGGGGGTGAGGGCGGTAGAAATCTTCTGGCAGGAGCTTGCAAAGGAATCAAGGTCGGTCGCTTTCAGCTTATCGGTCAGGTCGGGAACCTTTCCGATCGCATTGAAAGCACTGCCAAGAGCTTTAAGGTTCGATGCGTCCAAAATAGACAGCGGGGCCAGAGCGTTGGTGAGCTGAGTAATGCTTCCGGACATGGAATAAAAGTCCACACCGTTCAAGCCAGACACAGCCGCAGGAATCTTCTTGATGGCATTTACGACCGTGTTGATGCTCTTTGTGCTTGCAGTCGTGTTGACGTTGAAAAGACCGTTCAAGAAGCTTGTGATTTTATCCAGCCCGGACATTCCAGCAGAAGCTTGTTTCAGCGTTGCAATAGAGCTGGCAAGCTTATCAAGGCTGTTCACAACCTTCGTGACGTTGCCCTTTGTCCGCAAATTAGAAATGGCGGCAGTAAGCTTGTCAATATTAAGCTCTGCACCATGCGATTCCGCAGAAATCTCTACGGATAAGCTAGTAATATCAACATCAGCCATCACTACCGCCATCACTTTCCATCATAGAGAACATCATTCTCTTGATTCGCTCCTGCGCCTCAACTGCGCGTTGGTATTCATACTCTTCTTTCTCCTTTTGAGTAAGGGGAATCGGTCTGTCCATGTACTTGATGGGTGCAGACCCTTTCTTTCGGAACATATTGCCAACCGTAGAGGAAAGCGCAGATGCCATGTAAAAGCCGTTTCTCCACGCTTCGGCGTTGGCTCTGCGTTCTCGTAGCTCCTCTGCGTCACGGTAGACCTTTGCCAGCCAGACATCGCCGTGCCAGAACTGATCGTAGGTCATGCCGATGGAGATGTAATAGGCTTCTACATCGTGGAACAGCTTGGAGAAGGAGAATGGCTCTCCCTTTCCGTCTACTTCCTGAGATTGTGCGGTTACACAATCTCCCACGTCGCGTTTTTTGCGGTCTTGTCCTCAGTGTCGGTTGCCAGCAGAGACTTGGAAGCGTCCATGAACATCTCAAGCAGAATGCCCATCAGGTCTTCCTTATCCTCAACGTGCTGGAACATCTCGTCAACGACTTTGCGCTTGATGCCCTTGTTCCGTGCGATAAAAGCGCCGTAGAACAGAGCACGGGAGTTGGACAGTAGATTGGTCATCTGGGTGTACTGGCCAATCTGAAAGCCTGCACGTTCAGTGGCTTCCACGCTGTCACGGGTAAAAGTCAGCTCATAAGTGTTCTTGCCATCGGGGGAATGAAAGTTGATAACCTTAGCAGCCATAATAAATGCTCTCCTTTATAAATAGGGGCAGAACCAAATCCATTGTTCAGTTCTGCCCGGTTTGATTGATTCGATTTTTGCAGTTTAGCTGCCAGTGACGGTCAGGGTCTCGCTGAACTCAGGCTTCTTGGTAAAGATGCAGTTGATGGTCATTTCCACGACCTCGTTCACGCCAAAGCCGGACAGGCCGACCTGATGCATACCCTGCCAAGAGAAGCCGGAGCCGTCCTGCATTTTCAGGGCATAGTACTTCACGGTGTTGCTCTCGGAAGTCTCATCGTAGCCAGCTTCCTTGACTTTCTTGTAGTCAGTCTTGTTGTAGTTGGCGGTGAAAGACTTGGTGTCGGACTGGATGATACCAAAGATGTTGACCTGCATGGGGTCAGACAGAGTGGTTGCATCCAGAAGGTTGGGTTCAGAGATCAGGTCGGGCACATCCTTGATGTCGCACAGCTTCGTCAGAGTGGTTGCGCTGTCGCCACAGTAAAAGGTAGTATTCAGACCGGAGATAGCGGTACTCATAGAATGTTTACCTCCTTAGTTTCGGTAAATCATTCCGTCCTCCCCGATCGTTGCCCCGTAACTGCACTCAATCCGGTAGACGGAATTGTTATACAGCCCATTCAATGGGGCAAACGACTTACGATAAAAGTTGAGTGATTCAAGAATAGAATCCACGATGCCAACAATAGAACGTGCTTCCGCAATGCGTCCGGTTTCCTTGTTGGAGTAGACACGGACACGCAGGGATACAGCGGCATATTTGCTATGTCCGGCAGAATCAATGTGTACAGGCAGATTGCTGTTTTCCTCTATCTGCACACACGGAAACTTCTTGACGTTGCTGTCGTTGATTTCACCGGTAACAAAGATGCCGGGCACTTGTTTCCGCAGTTCTTTAGCGATAACCGTGAAGATGGGGTTGAAATAATCAATCAACTACTCCAAACCTCCCTCCACGTTGCTTCAACCTGAGAAGCCATCGCTTCAACAGCACCCCACATAGCCATAGCTGGTTCGTTACCATCGGTGTAATTCAACTGTCCCTTGCCATCCACCTGTTTAACAGGCGTACCAGCATTGCCGGGGTCGCCGTAGTAGTACCAACGTCTGCCAGCACCTTTGCCTTGACCGTATGAGCCATGTGCCCCAACACCGGGCGGTAGCTCACCGCCGTATCCGTTATGATGTGCGCCAATGCCAAACTCGATAAAGGCAACAGACTTGCCCTCTGCAACGATGGTGCAGGTTTTGTCTTTTTGGTTGATATGGCATTTCACGTCATTGGAGCCAGCGTATTCCGCGTTTGTAAAGCGCACCTTCGCGACTTCAAGACCTAGCCACGAAAGGCGAAAAGCAAGTGCTCTAGCCTTTTTATTCAGGGTGGCCTTGTACTCCTGTATCTGACGTTCCGCATCACGAAGTCCGGCATCGCTCAACCTCACTTTAATTTTCACTTGCAGCCACCTCTTTCAGCGCATACAGCGTATCTGTAATATGCTCTGCGACCTTGGCCACAATGTAATTGAAAGGCTTTGAAACATCCGTCTGAAACCAGACGTGCGTGCCTTCATAAAGCGGTGTGTTGTGCTTTTTGCTGGACGAACTGACAACGTAGCTGTAATCCGTGAACGCGCCAAATGGGCTTGCTTCCGCAGAACCAGTAGGCGGGCTGACGTTCAGCATCAGCTTTGCGGGGGCACTCCACGTCTGCGATGTCTCGCCGGTTTCGTTGCCCCATTCGTCCACAACAGGCGTTTTCTCGCCGACCGGGTTTGAATACCACAGCGGGCGTTTATCCAGTGGGCTTCCATTGAACATCAGCCGATAACACCTACTCTCGGAACCACTTCATTCAGCAGGGACTGCGCCACATCGGAGCTTTCCCACACACGAGTAATGCCGTTGTTGGTATAGCTCGTCTGTCCGTTTGCGCCGATGTGGTTATACAGTTCCGCTGCAATGCGTATCTGCAACGACTGATACTGCGAGGGCAACTCGTCCGGCCTGTTACCGAAAGGGTAGCCCTGTGCAAATATCTTGTCTTTGGCGAAATCAAGCAGCAGGTCAAAGAGTGGGTAGTCCTCGTCCGTGACTTCACGGTCAAGTGCAGGGGCGATGTACTGCCCCAGCTTGACTGCCGCTTCGGAATACTGGTCTCCCATGCTGCTTTCCTCCTTTCGCCTTAATAAGCCTTGATGCAGTACACAGCGTCCACGCGCTCAAAGGACGGCAGGACGATTTCGGAAGCGTAGACGTTGGCGTTGACCGGGTGAATGGTCAGTTCGGTGGTGATAGCAACGCCAGTGTTCACGATGGACACGGATGCGCTAGACTGACCGGACAGCAGGTCCGCTTCCTCAGGGGTAGTGCCGTACCAAGTACTGCCCAGAGCGCCGGACGGAGCAACCACCACCATGCCATCGGGCAGATACTTCTCGCTTGCACTGTACTGGTCTGCCTTGAACATCTTGTCGTACAGATGGATGGTCAGCCCGGTTGCGGTTTCGATAATCTGCCGTGCTTCGCTGTCCAGCAGAACGGCGTTTGCCTTTGCGGTGACGGTCATGAATCGATTCTTCACCTCGTCCGCAGCAATCATGTTGCGGAAGGTGGCGGTGTTCATGTACACCTCAGTCACGACCTCGCCCACGCTTGCCAGAACAGCGTCCTTTGCGGCGTTCAGGTCTGCAATGGGGGTAGCGGTAGTGACGTTCCACTTGGACTTTGCGACAGAGATTTCCTTGTAGTTGGTAGACTTCCAAGTGCCATCCGGGTCGTAGTTGTAGGTGTAATTCACGCCGTTTGCCTTGATGGTGATGCCGGGAACGCCAGTAGTGGGAGCCAGAAGCTGCCAAATCATGCGCTCAGGTACGATGCGAGCACCAGTGATAAGCTGTGCGGTGTCGTCGTACAGACGGTTCATTACGTCACGGGCGTAGGGGTCGTTGCTGTCCAGAACACGCAGGATTTCCTGACGGTCTTTCTCGCCCAGATGGTAGCCCTCACGGAAGAACGGCATCTCGGTCTCGTCGAACTTGAAGCCCTCACGGGTGCGGAACGTGGCCTTTGCGTCAAATGCGCTGGGCATCAGAGAAACACCAACACCCTTGTGACCACGCAGCCACTTCAGGTCGAGACCGGCCTTCTTCTTGGCAGGGAACAGTGCGTCAGATGCGAAAGGCATCGCATTGGTGGGGTCGTTCGTCCAATAGGCGGCAATCGCAGCCGGGGCAAAGACTTCCTTGAGATTCAGTGCCATGTTGTTTTACCTCCTATTAAGCGTTCACGCTGATGTTGTCACGGCAGAAGATGCCGGGAACGGCGGTCTTAAGCGCCTTGATTGCGTCAGTGTTAAAGGTGAAGCCGGAACTTGCAGCTGCTTTCTTGGTGTCGATAACGCCGCGAATCAGCAGGGCAGCATTGGGGTTCTCTGCCGGGTCAACGTCATACAGTAAAATGCCATCGGCGTTGATGGTCTTTGCGCCAGTGTCGCCGGACACAGTAGCTTTCTTACCAGCCAGTGTCATGGGATAGCCAGCCTTAACCGCAGCAGCTTCGGTCACGGTAAAAGGAATGGCAGTGTAGTCATTGGAAGCAAGGATGGTATCGTTGATTCCGTTGACCGTGTTTCGGGTAAACTTCATGTTTTCCTCCTTGTTAATGGAAAGCACTCATTGCGTCACTCGATGCCTTAGAAGTGTTTGCGTTCTGCTGTGCAAGGCTCTTGGCAAATGCCACACCCTCGCTGTCAGCGCCGCTCTTGCCATCCGCACCCGGAGGCGTGGGCATATCCTTCAGCAGGGAAGCCTTGTATGCGGTGTCGTGGGCGGTCATAAACTCCGACTGGAACTTAAACATCTTGTCCATGTCGCCGTCAGCCAGTGCAGACGCAGCCTTGTTGGCGAGTTCAGCGTCATAACCCTGCGCAACGAACTTCTCGCGGTAGGATGCAAGGGTCTTTTCCTTGACGAGGTTCTCCTTGTCGGCAGTCAGGGCTTCAATCTGCTTCTGCATTTCTGCAAGTTTGTCAGCCTGTTCCTGTGCGGCGTTCTCGTCATCGGTGCGTTTTGCCTTAAGTTGCTTCTTGTACTCGGCAGCTTCGCCATTGGCTTTCGTCACGGCGTTACGCAGCTTCTCAACCTCTGCGGTCGGGTCGGGAGCTTTTTCCATAGCAGCAACGATTTCTTCGGCGGTCATGCCATCTTTGTAGGCATCACCAAGTAACGCTTTGTAGTTCATATCGTTAATTTCCTCCTGCGTTTTTTTACCGTTGCTTCCCTGCAACGCTGCGAAATTTGTATCCCGGCTTCCCTGCCGTGTTTATAGCAAAGGGTTATTCGCCCTCTGTTTCTTTATTGGTATTGGCAGACTGTTCATCTGCCATGTTCCCGACACTTGTGTCGGTAGCATCCTGTTTAGGCTGTTCCTGCGGCTTCGGTGCTTTCCCATCCTCGCCCAGCTTGCCGGAAGCAATCAGGAAGGGCTTGCTCATTTCATAAGCGGCCTGTGGGTCAGGGAACAGACCGGGCGTGGTAAACGCCAACTGCGGGTCAATCGGCTGCTGAATCATCTGCGCAAAAATCTGAACCTTACTTTGCTGGTTGTCGTACTGGCGGCGGGGCAGTTTGATGTTGATGTCACTTGCCATCAGCTTAGAACCAGCCGTGTCGCGCAGGATTTTGAGCATCACAGACAGGCTCTGCCGTTCAGCGTACTTGAACATATTCTCGTACTGCTGCGCCCTTGCTTCGGTGTGATTCCAACCGTTACGGACGATAACTGCGCCCACGTTGTCGGACGTTGCGTTCTCGCTGCCAGTGGCACTAGGCATAGCAGTCAAACTGCGGTACACGTTCAGCATGGAATCAAGCAGGGTCTGGCTCTGCTGCTGGTCAAGTTCGTTTGCAATCTGCGAAACGGAAGCGGGCAGACCAGAAGTGGATTTTAGACACATTGCGCCAAGCTCTTTCACTTGGTCAAGAGCGTCCTTGTCCACGAGGCAGTTGGTAAACACCATGATGGACTGTATGAACTGCGCCACGCCGTCCAGACGGTTGCTCTCAAGGTCGTTGATGGCGTCCAGAACAGGAATTGCCGGTTCAAACAGACCCATCCGCTCCGGGTTCAGCTTGTATTCGACCATCGGCAACATTCCGAGGGAGTGGTTCTCCGACTTTGTGACCTTGCCGTTGTCGATTTCAAAGTACTGGTTCTGCGTGTACACGCAAATCAGGTCGTTCAAATCGTTCTGATAATTGCGCGGGATGTGCAGCACGTTGGCAATGGGCTTGTGTCCGATGCCGGAGTTGTAAATCACATACGCCATGTCCGGGTCAGGAACATCCACCAGCAGGGGCGTTTCGTCCGGGTAGTTTCCGTTGTACCCCTTGTCAGGAAGAACAATGCGGTATCCCTGTCCGCACTCCAACATCCACTGCCAGAGCCGCCGATCAAGTGCGTCCTTGCCCTCATACTGCAAGGCGTTGGACAAGCGGGCAATTTCTTCACCGTCACCAGTTGCCGTTTCAGACCGCACATAAGAGCAGGGAGTGCCGCTCATATAGCCCGTGTAGAAGCCCACGCACTCATTAGCGTGGTTCTCTACAATGCGGTTGGTGATTTCTGCGTGGTATTCCTTCGTGCGGTGGAGGACAGGCTGACTGCCCAAGTAGTAGTTATGCAAGAATCGAATCTCGTTCTTGTTCAGCAGATGGATAGGCTCTGCCTTCCCCATAACCACTTTCAGCACATTCTCCCGGTTGATTTCCGTCTCCGGCGTTTCAATCGGTCTGCGCCCAGTCAGTGGCTCATTCAAGAAACCATCAACAACCACCTGATACTCAGCCATGTGTTCCTCCTTTCTGGCAAAATAAAAAGCGCAGCAAGACAAACCTGTTAAGGTCTATCTCACTGCGCTTACAACTGCACTTCAAAAGCTATTTAGTTCTTAAACTTCGGCACGGAAACCCACGTTTCCCTTGGGAGACTAGAATCTCCAACTGTAATCCAATGGCAAAGAGGGCACAGAAGAGAGAATTTGCCTTCTACTTCGCCAAGATAACGCCCACAATCACAAAGATTGCCATTTGCGTCTTTTCGAGGACGCTTGCATCTGACTTTTACTACCATCTGTGCTCCTTTCGTTGGATTTCTGGAAACAGGCTGTTGAGCACAGACCTGTCAGAAGCTACTGGGAAACTGTTCGCACTTCCAGCCGTGCTATTCTTCTCCCGAAGAAAGCTATTGCAGCCTTTACATCTAGTTGTCGGACAGATGTAAACGGGTAAACTGCAATTTTGGTGCTGCATAATGGATTTGAACTAGTGTATGCTCGGTTATGAGCCGAGTGCTCTAGCCTGACTGAGCTAATGCAACATAAAACCCGGCTTAACTGGTCAACCGCTGCTCTTTACAATGTCATGCCTAACCATTGCATCGAGAGCCGGGAATAGCGATGAAGGATTTAAAGAATAGAAAGCCACGCAGAGAGGATGGTTGTGCTGCATAACGGAGTCGAACCGTTGCTTGCCAGTCATGGGGGAGACAGGCTGGAGTTCCCCAATCCATCGGAAACGCAACATATAAAGCCCGGTGAAGGGAAAGAGTGAAGAAACCTTCACCGGTGAAAGGCGGAATGCGCTTGTTGACACACACGAGTAAAAATGACAAAGCCTCGCTGTGCAAGCCATTCCTTTAACGGAAGCCTCGAAACTTCCTGTGTATATTATAAGCCTTGTCAAATGGTGAAATCAAATAAATAGACCCAGCGAACACTATATATTGTGTTTTTAGTCAAAAAGGCCTCTTGACAGGCTCAATTTTACTGATTCCGTTGTACAGTTCATCGGCAAGCTGTGCCAAACTATCCGGGGCATCATCGTGCGGAACCTTGCCAAGCTGTGTGAACATCGTCACCTGTTCCATGAACGCCTTGTACTCTTTCGACTGGTGTTTCTCGTCAAGGAAATAGAATCGTTTGATGTCCGGCGCATACTGGATGATTCTGGACAGCTTGCTCTGCCCACTGGGTGCGCGCTGACTACGGACAGAGCAGTGATAGCCCTGCTGCCGAAGCTGGCTGTCCACCACGTCACAATATTCGTCACCGCCGTTGTTGGCTTCACCGCGCACCACGTTGATTTTGTGCTGGATGATTTTGCCGACAACCTCTGGTCTGGTCACTGTCTTGTCACCGTTATTGAACACAAGGTCTGGGATAAACACGGCATCACCGTATACATAGGCGATAGGACAGGCTGTGAAGTCACCGCCGCCCCATGCAATATCCATGACCATCAGCTTGCGATCAGGCTCTCCGTCAGGCAGAACACCGTTGAAATATCGCAGTTCATCGGCAGGGAAGAGCAGACCTTCACGCACATAGGGCTTGCCCATGTACTTTGCCCACCATGTTGCATCGTCAATGCTGGCTTTCATGTCGGCATAATAGGCATCATCAAAACCTACGCCGTAGTCATAATTGAAGTTGCTGTGTCCGTTCTCGTCCACCGCAGGAATCACCCGGAAGCGGTATTTCGGGTTGTCGGCATACTGATTCTGGATACGCCCCAAAGGGTCAAGCACGTTCCAGCGTGTGCCGACCATCAACTCCAATGCGCCCTGCTTTTTACGGTCTTTCAGCTGGTTCAGGTAGGCATCGTACTTGTTATTCAGACGCTCAACATTCAGGCTCTCTTCCAAGTCCTCGATCAAGTCATCGCTATACAGAACGCCGCCCTCGCCGATTTCAACAGCACCAGTCAATGTGCCGCCGATGGAGCGGCAGGTCAGGGTGGGGAAACGCTTCTTGCGATTCAGGTCAACGCTTTCGTCCTTTGCGCTCTTGTCCACAAGCTGAACATCAGGGAAGATTTTGCCCCAGTTGTAGGTGACAGGGTCGGTGATGATGGACAGCACTTCACCATAAAAGCCGTTGGTCAGCTTGTCAGAATGCCCGCTCATAACCGATGCAACATCAGGGCGGTTGCCCATCAGCCATGTAATGAAAAATATACAGAGAGTACTTTTTCCCGTACGCGGGGGCTGACTAACCCCTAGAAATTCTACACGGTGGAAAAACAAGTCCTCTAGGTCACGAACCAACGTCAGAAGCACCTTTCTTCTCGGCTGATAGAACTTTTTCTCCGGCGCACGGTTCCATTCAAGGTAGATGCAATAGCTGTCAAACACATCTTTTGCTTCAAACAGATACGTCCGACCGATAATATCATAGACCTTCGCCACGTCCTCGCCTGTTTTCATCTTGCCCATCATGGCTGCACAGACAGAACGTAGCTCACCAGAGTATTTGTAGGCATCGAACCGCTTGTCATGCGGCAGGGCATCTCTTAGGTTCACTACTGCCTGAAACCAGTCCTCATAGACCTGCGCTTCGGTCGGATTCTGTTTTGCATACGCTTTGATGCTGTCGATAATAGCGATACACTGTTTTGGCTGCATAAAAAATAGGCACCCCCTACCTGAAAACGTAAAGAGTGCCTACAACTGCACAAAAATCAAATATTCGGTTTTATAATGCTGTTTCGGAAAAATTATTTGCTAAAATTCATTTTAACGGATAGAATGTGCTGTTTATTTGACTTCTTCTGCAAGCTGGTTGAGCCTGCGTTTCAGCTCGTCTGCATCGTAGTACAAGGCGTCCGCGACAGCGTTGAGAATATCAGGCTTGTCGGTGTAATCGCACAGCGTTTCAATGAGTTTCAAACTCTGCTCAGACAATTTTACGGTTTTCATGTTGCTTTCCTTTCTCATCCGGTTTTATTCTAGGTTGCAAACAATGTCACTTCAATGCTTTCGCACGGTTTGCGTCATAATCTGCAAACATAGACGCTGCAATCTTCATAGCTTCCTCTATCGTAGGAGCCTTGATGAATGCTCTGCATCCAAACAGAACTCCGCTTGCATTTGTTTTGCTATCTTCTGGAATGACGTAATTTTTTCCATTTTCGCGCTTAGCAAGCCAAGTGAGAGTACTCCTGTATGCTTCTTCTTTCGCCTTGCGTTCAGCTTCCATTTTTTCACGGACTTCCTTGAAAACAACATCAGCTTTCCGCTCTGCATCCTGCTTAGACCACGCATCGACATAAGCAAATCCTTGACCAATGATAACATTTTTCTTAACGTTATCTAAATGCGATTCACAGCAATCTGCGCCACCATAGGCATAAACCGTATAAGTGAGTGGTTTTGCCGTAAGCTCTTCGTTGTCCTCGTATTCTTCAACATCTGCATCGTACATCTTTGCGATTTTCTCCGCACGTCTACGGCTATCGGTCAGAGTAATGATGTGATAATCCTCGTATTCACCGCTTGTCACTGCGTAAAGTTTTCTAGCCACACTTTCACCTGTTCTGTTCAGCAATCCGATACCATGTCTGGCGGGTCACTCCAAGCTGTTTGGCGGCATCCGTGACCGTGAGAATACGCTTCTCCACCTGTTCATGAAGAACGTCAAAGAGGTTGCGGTCATACTCGGTGGGCTTGCGGCCTTCCTTGTAATCAGGGCGCTGGCTGGCAATATTCTTACCCTCTTTTGTACGCTCAACAATCATGTCACGCTCAAACTCTGCAAAGGCAAGCATAACAGTTCGAATGACCTTTCCAGTGGGGGAGTTGTTCATAACCCCCATGTTCAGGATGTTCACCGAAACACCCTTATCAATGAACTGGTCTATCAGTTCAAGACCATTCTTAGCGGAACGGGCAATACGGTCAAGTTTCGCCACGATCAGCGTGTCTCCCGGCTGAATTTCAGCCATCAGTTTGTCCAATTCAGGGCGATGCAGCTTCGTGCCGGTGTAAACATCCGAAAAGATTTTCTGTGCGCCATTGGCTTTCAGAAGTTCTGACTGGGCTTCAAGGCTGTTGCCGTCAATCGCCTGACCAGCGGAACTGACACGAGCGTAACCGTAAATCATTTAGATTCACCGTCTCTTTCAAGAACCTTAAGAACAAATTCATCCGATGCAACATCAGCACCAATAGGCTGAATTACGATTTGGTATTTCATTTCTTCCAAGAGCATCGCCATTGTAGACAACTTCAAATCATCCGCATTAACACGGTTTGTCACATAAGAAGAAACTTCATACTCCATTTGTCTTGCAAGAGATGCAGAAGTATATCCTCTAATTTTCATAACGGAGCGAAGAATGTCCCCGGAATTTACTTTATTTTTGGTTGCGCCGCCTTTTTTCTTCTCAGCCATTTTTACCAGACCTCTCTTTCAGCCCCATGATAACACATTCTCGTGTCTATGTCAACATCTTCTTGTGTTTTTTGCGAAATTTTTACTATCAATAGGGTGGTGAAACGGCTGTAAACTTTTTCGTTGCTTTACAAACTGTATACTTGAATAGTAGCCTTACGAATTATCGAAAAATATCTTTTGAGTTACTATCACTAGGGTAAACTAATCCGTTTACGGGAGTACTATCAAATAACGTAAATTTACGTTAGAATGAGTAAAAATCAGATATATCTGATGCAAATTATACAAATTGGGCTGTTGACAACTATATACCAAGCGTCTATAATCTAAGACAGCAGAACACACGATGAATCAGCTAACAGCGGCAGATTTATCCTTTGTGGCATAAAAAAATAGGCCGTCAGCACCACCGACCAAAGTTGCACTGACGACCTATTCCACCACAAAACAGAAGCTGCGCAACCAAGGGCGCAGTCTCGGTTTCTGTCAATTATTATAGCAGAAGCAGACAGCTTCTGCAATAGAAAGGAGCAAAAAACATGAACTTTCCCACGACAACCGAAGAATTTCTGAAAACCCTCGCGCACGGCAAAGAGCCGACCAGCGAGGATAGGGAGTACGCAGAAGCACTGGGTAAGCTGTCCGAACTGAACTATCGGGCAGGGTACGAAGCGGGAGCAGCCAATAAGAACCGCAAAATCTGATGTCAACACTAGTGAACACAATATCTAGTGTATTTTTGATTGACATTCAGATATTTTGCAGTTACACTTATTGCACAGCAAAACGAAAGGGGGGTGAATATGTATGAGTAGTCCTTATGCAGAGCGTTACGGTCACACCGTTACCATCAGCGTGACGGAGCGGCAGTTTGCGAGCTTGCAGGAATACTGCATCAAGAACCAGGTCTCTATCTCTGCTGCGTTCCGTGAAGCGTTCTTTACGCTGCATCCGATGGATTCCGCCAATGAAAACGAAAAATGATACGCTCGCTTGGGTCGGCAAACTTTAGCGAACGTATCACCACACACTCAGAGAGTATAGACCCTCTTTGGGTTATTATACCAGAGATGGCCTGCTCTCGCAAGATAGAAAGGCTAAATTTCTATGAATAATAATCTTGAAAACATCCGAATCTTCTCTGAAGATGTTATCCCAGTGTACGACACTGACACCGGCGAAAAGGTTGTGCTGGGTCGGGAGCTGCACGAAAAGCTCAAAATCAAGACCCCTTATCACATCTGGTTTCCCCGTATGGTGGAATACGGGTTTGTCGATGGCACGGACTATTTCACGGAGAACAAAAATGTTCACCGTGAAGATGGGCGTAAAATGCCACAGGTTCAAATCGACCACATCATCAAGCTGGACATGGCAAAGCACATTGCAATGATTCAGCGGACACCTGAGGGAATGGAGATTCGCCAGAAGCTGATCGACCTTGAAAAGAACGCGTCCGTCAACCAGTTCGCAGGGCTTTCTAAGGAACTGCAAGCAATCCTTGTGATTGACCAGCGCACTATAAAGCAGGAGCAGCGTATTTCCGCTCTTGAGAACACCATGACCATCGACTACAATCAGCAGCGTGTGTTGAAGCGTGTCGTGAACACGGTAGTTATCAACGCTCTTGGTGGCATGGACAGCCCGGCATACAAGAGCCATAGTGTCTCTCAGAAGCTGTTCATGGAATGCAACCGGGACATTCAGGACTGGTTCAACGTGAACAGTCGAAACAACGTGCCGAAGAAGCGGTTCGATGAAGCTGTCGAGTACATCAAGAAGTGGAGACCGTGCGCAAACTCTGTTATGTTGGTTCAGGTCACAAACGGCCAGACCCAGATGCCCATGTGAAAGGAGAACAACTATGCTTACCGCAGATAAGATTCAGGATATGGGGGAATACCTCAACTACGCTTTCGAGACCATGCTGAAACTTTGGCGCACCGTTGACTACGGCGAGTGCGTCCACGAGCCTGTTATCGCTTGTGACGGAAAGGTTGTCGATAGCGGTCAACTTTCCTTTGAACCGGACGAAAACGGCGAGATCGAGCCGGTTCTGCTCCGGGACAACAAGTGCATCATGCACGATGTGAAGTATTGGATGCCCTTGCCCAATGTTGAGTATCATCCCTATCACGCTGAAATCGTGAAGTAAACAGCCTATAAGAAAAGCCAGTGGTTAGAGAACATCTAGCCGCTGGCTTTTTGTGTTATTTCTTAAACTCGATGTTGTTTGCTGTCCAACGTGGCATTAGCGTATCAGGGTCTAACAGTTTGATTGTGCATTCAATATCGTTTACATTGTTGATACTATTCTTCGTCAGCTCTTCGTCTTGTGCGCCAATAGTGCAGACGGCTTTCTTTCCGCTATAAATTTTTTTGCTCAAAACCCACGGATTGACCATATAGCCATTAGCGGAGATTGTATCGCAATATGCTTGAACGTCTTTCCCGCTATCATTCTTAATCAGCATGGTCACAATGTTTGTGCCAAGCGGCATGGATTCTTGAATCGGCGTTCCAGTTATTGTAATACCGTTTTCATTGTAAACAGGTTCACTAAAATTTGGGTCTGGTGTAGGTTCATTATTTGCAGCAGATGTTTCAATCGTTACATCATCTGCACTAAACAAAACCTTTTGAGTGCCCTTGTCGTAAACGGTAAACCACACTTCAATTTTCTGCGGCTCATAGATTCCAGCGTCAGCAAGGCCAGAATGCGGAATATAGAGCGTTTCATTTGCTTTTTTCCAGTGGACACATCCGGCATGAACGTGGTATCAATCATAAAGTCATTGACCGCCAGACCGTCGCAATAGACTTCAATGTTCTTGCCCGAATCGTTCTCAATCAGCAAATTAAGGCCATCTGCGCCCGGAATAACACCATTTGCAAGCCAGACAATACCACTGGTATCTGCTGCGTCAGGAGTATAGCTCTTAGCTGTGATTTTGATTCCTTCCTGTTCAACAAGAACCTGTTCAGAGATAGACACTTCATCGCTCTGTTTTGTTTCAGCGGAAGAAATACTAGAGACAGCTTTGCTTTCAGTTTTACTTGATGCACTTGAATAATTGGATGAGCTGCTAGAAGATGATGTTGGAGTTGCAATAAAGCTGACTACAAGCACCGCAAATGCAACACCAAGACCGATAAGCGGCTTATTATTTTTCTTTTTGCGGATAAGATTTACAAGACACATGACTGCGCAAACAATCAGTGCAAGCAAAGAACCTAATACCAATAATGCAAACATTTTAGATTTCCCTTTCTTACGGTCAAGTATAGCACAGATTAGACCGGAAGAGGGGTCTTTTTGTATTTTTTGGAATTTTTGGAGACTTGCACAATCAGATGGGTTTGGATTTGTGAAGGTGGGGTGGGTCTTTTTTATTTTTTCGGTGGTAGAGCGACTGACCGGGCGGGGCTGGGCGGCGGCTGTATGCCCCGCCGGTGGATACCCCAGCCCCCAGCGCGCCCGGAACGACTGCGCAGCACAGGCAGCAGGGCAGACCGTGCCAGATGCAAGGCAGACCACGCCGGGCAGATCGTACCGGCGGCGGGCGCCGGAGGGCTGGCAGTGTGTCCGAAACTGTGCAGATTTGGACACACTCAAACATGAACGATTTTCAACACAAGAATGTGTGCAAAACCATTGGCACTAACACAAGAATGTGTTACTATATATACAACACAAGAACGTGTTACACCACCACAAAACAGGAGGCCAAAACCATGAAAAAGATCATCGACTATACCGTACTTTCAGATACCATCCGCGCCGAACTCAACGCCCGCCACGATCGCAGCGCATGGGACAAGGCCGTCACTCTGTACGCTCTCGACCTGCTGGAGGATGTGCAGGAGGGTGCGGACAATATGGAGCGCATGCCCCTTGACGGCGCAGAACTTGAGCGGTGGGCACTCAACGGTGCAAGCTGCTGGGAGCAGTACAGCAACGGCGGTTGCTCCCTGTGCTATAACGCAGATATTGCCGCCCGCGTCTGCACTCCCTCCGAGCTCAAGCGCAAGCACGGCGGGACGTATGAGCCTAACAGCCGGGAAACGTGGCTTGACGTGCAAGCCCGCGCACTGTATCAGGCCTGCAACCGTATCCGCTCCATCTGCCGCACCAACGATCTATATTGCAAGGGGGTGCAGTAATATGTTAGTACTCGATGCAACCCAGTGGGCCGCCCTCTGGTATGTGGGCGGCATGATTAGCGGCGCACTTGTGATGATTGCATTTCTTAACAGCTAAGGGGGGGCTGAAAAAAATGACCGCATTCGAAGAAAAGGTAAATACCTATAGAGAGAATAAAAGGCTCATTGAAGAACTGGAAGCAATGAACGACGCTGTAAAGGCTGAAATCATTGCAATGATGCAGGGTGCACCCGAAATGGTGCAGGGCACTGCAAAGGCCATTTACAAGGATGTTTCGTCCGTCCGGCTTGACAGCAAGCTTTTACAGGCCGCGCACCCGGATATTTACGCAGAGTGCAGCAAAAAGACCGTTTATAAGCGGTTTAGCGTGGTATAAGGGGGTGCGACAAGTGATTAGCTGCATCCTCTTCGGTTTTTGGTTTTTTAGCGCCTTATTTAAGGCGAGTAAGTGACATCAATACATTTATTTTTGGGAGGGCTATATAATGACTAACACCAACAAGGGATTTGACCCCATGACCGGACTGTATACCACACGTTACTATGCACACAAGGCTTGCACCGGTGACTGCGTTGTTGTCAAGGTTTGCGGCGGCTATACGATTATGACCGCATCCGATTATAACACATGGAGACAGCAGCGCTGACCCGCTTCCCATTTCACCCCGCCCACGTGGCGGGGCTTTTCTTTTGCCTTGCATCCTAACCCGGTGCAGGGCTTTTATTTTGCCCGGATGCAATACAGCCCTATACAAGCGTTTACAGCGTGCTTTTCTGCGTTAATGCAATTATACCGCCCACTCCACAAAACAGCGCACAGGGCTTTACAGTGGCTTTTCCTGCGATTGCACCCGCTCAACTGCCTACTATACCAGCGCGACAAAAGCGGCTATAATACCACCTGCGACACGCTGGAGGGCATACACGCACCCGGACACGCTCAACAGATACCAGATACCACCGCCACGCCGGGACGCTGTACCGGTCTGCACAGGCTGTCTATTATAATAATGTATATAAGAGGGCAGACCATGCTAACGGCGGCGGGGCAGCGTCTCCACCTGTCAATCTGGCAAGGGTCAGCCCGGCGGGGTCTCGATGCTTTCCACGCCCGGCGGCTTGCAGTCTGGCACCGGGTCAGCTGTCAGGGCGGGCGGTCTGGTACCCGTCACCCGGCAGAGCAGTCCAGCGACAGGGGGCGCGGCGGGCGGCGCGGAACCATTGGCGGCTTCCGCCGCATCTCTTTTCGGGCTTTCGCCCGATAGCTAATAGAGGTCAGCAATAGTCGTAGCGTTCCGGCTGAAATAGTCGTAACCAATAGTCGTAAAGTCGTCAGATGACCGCCGTTTAAAAGTCCTATATATCGTATAGCAACGAATTGTCCGCTGATAGTCGCAGAGTAATAGTCGTAGCGTTTTCTTGCGAACCATCGTCAAATAGTCGTGTGTTTTTTGTGTGAAATAGTCGTTCGCCTTTTAGAGAAAGAGAGGTGCGATAGTCGCTAAGTCATCAGACCCCAAAAATCAATATGTGTTTTGACACCTGTCAATTTTATTCATGACTAGCCATACCAAATTCGTATGCCAACCGTACTTATTATAATATACGCTTATATATCCTAGCAACTATCTAGGGATTATTCTGCTGGAATAGTCGTACCATCCGATTCTGTCCGTTCCTGCTCGATTTAATTCCCAGTAACGTACTATGACATCATATTCAATCCATAGCATTCTACTAGGAATAATCAATGCAACATTTCTACATATTCAACCCACTGCAAAATGAAGTCAATTCTTCATGCGAAATAGTCGCAGACCGTCCACCAGTCTGAACCTTACACCAGCTCCCGCCTACGGTCTGCTCTGCTGGTAACGGTATAGCTTTGGAGATAGAGGGTTGTAGGAAGAAAGAACCTTTACAAAACGCTTGGTTGTCGTTTTCAGTTGTCGCAGTTGTCGCACCATTTTCGGCGTGGGGGCCTCAAACAATTTATTTGTTTGAGGGGGTAATAGGGGTTGTAGGGGAAAGAGGGGGAAGAAAGGGGGGAAGATTGATATACCATGATACCAACGCATACTATTCGTATCAACTGGTACGATTCGTATCGTTTGGTATACAATAATCGCATCCATTTGCATTCAAACGCATCACGCTGATAGTCGTAGCCATATCAGCCCAAACGTCACTCAATCGAGACGGTTTCTGCTCAAAATTAGACCTTGCCGTTTTCTCTCGATAAATAACAGACGAAAAAAGCATGGAATAGTCGCAGAGGGTAGTTTTACCACCTGATACCATTCCATGCTTTTCATTCCGTTTGTTAATTGGTGATTATAGCGGAGATTTGAATTCTGCTGTCTGCTTGCATCTTGCGCATACGCTCCGCAGCCGCTTCTTTTTGTTCATCCGTCATAATTCTTGTGGTTGCAAACCGAACCAGTCGCTTGGGCATCTCATACCACTTACCGTACTTGTCCTGTTTGACCAGTTTGTACGATGAAGGCTCACGTTCACATAACTTGTCGAGCTTGCGCATATACACCGGGTCAGCTGTGTATACCGATGCAATATCCTCCGCTGCGTTGAAGTTGACAATGGTCTCTTGTTCCAGCCGAGTGATGTTCATAGTTGTTTTCCTCCGTTTGTTGATTGACGAAAAATATTTATGAGGTTCAGACGGTAACTTTATCGCCCAGACCCTGTTATCTGTTTTTCTTGCCTATTCTACTGTGACGATACGAGCGCAGAAGCGATGCTAGGCTACTATCACTCAATCGCTTCGTATGTTTTCTCGAAAATGTCAGGTTTACACGGGTAGATTTCGCCATTTACGCCACGAATGATATAATCGCCAGTCCTTGCAATCATAGTCCCTTCAAGCGTTTTGATTTCGCACCATGCAGGGTCGTTATGGAACTTTCCGAAGTCGTGCGTGATAATATCATTGCTTCTCACTGCGTCCCAAAACCAATCTTCGCCAACAAAGCCTCGTGCGTTCAGCTTGAAAGCTTCGACCACAACGGGTTTCTTTCGGTATTTCATAATTGCTCTCCTTTACGCCATATAGTCCTCAAACCGTTTTACCGACTTGAAGATAATCTTGTTGTTGCACCATCTCTGCAAGTGCCGAATCTCTTTCGGTGCAGATGGCTTGTTGTAGACCATCACATAGGGGTCGTAGCCCAGATCACGAAGTGTGTAGATGCGATACAGGTCTTGTTCCAACGTGCTGTTGAAGTTCGTCAGACAGTAAACCATACCAATATTTGACTTGCGCCGAAAGCCCTTTGCGAAGTCCTCAAACTTGCCTTTCAAATCGTCATTAGGGTTATCCCATGCAAAATGCAACGTGCCAATCCGCATTTTGTTGATGTCCTCAATGTCTGCTTGATTTAGCAAGCGAATATCCAGTCCTTGCGTAAAGTCGATTTCGGCGTGAGTGTCAATGTACTGCTGCATGAGGTCACGCTTTTCACGACAAGCGGTGATGTTCGGGTCGAGGACTTTGATTTTGTCCTGACCACACCAAAAGTCGCTCACATCTGCCACTTTTACGGCACATCTTCCCTCTTTGGCTGCAACATGGCAGAAAGAACATCCTCTTGGGCATCCTCGACTTGTCATGCTGACTGCAAACGGGAACTGTGGGTAAATGCTGTAATCGGGAAACGACTTCTCGATTTCGGTCGGCAAGTCAACGTCTTTCGATTTATCGAATATTTCTTTGCCGTCCACTGTGCGGATCGCATACCCTGTGCCGCCTTTAATCACTTTGTCGGCGTTCAAGGGTTCTGGCACGTCAGGACTGTATACGTCTGAGAATATTTTACTCATGTACACGATGTCGTAGTGAATAAAATCACTCCACCACCATTCAACATCATCACCTTTTGCCTTGTGATAGCTTGAAATCCGCATCAATGCGAGGTTTGGGAAGTTGTGTCCATCTACGTCAATCAAGCCAATTTTCATGTTCTCACCTCACATCCACACGCATTCTTTGAACTGCTGTGTTTCCATCTGGAACGTGATGTCAAGTGGCCCCACGTTTCCCTCTTTGTTCTTCTCAAGCGCAAAGTGATAATGCTCTTCTGGTCTCTTTTGCGTTTTCACTTTCTGTGCCAGCAGGATGATTGCATCTGCGTCCTGCTCGATTTGCCCAGATTCTCGTAAGTCTGCGGCAGTCGGCGGGATACCCGCTCTTGCGGTCTCTCGATTAAGCTGCGCAAGGGCTACCACCAGCGTTCCTGTGGACTGTGCGAACTCATGCAGTGCCATACTGATTTCTGTGACGGCACTGTATCGGTCTTTTGCTCCAGCCTGATGAATAAACTGCAAATAGTCGATAAACACCACTTTGGCTTGCATCCTGATGGACTGCGTTCTAATCCATCCAACGCTCTTTCCGGCAGCAGAGCGGACGAACAGCGGATATTTCTTGATGTCAGCCAGTCGGTCAAGTTCGTTAATGCTGACGGTCTTGTTCTTGACCGTATGCAACGGTACGCCCAGCTGGTTAGCGATGATACGAGCATAGAGGGTATCCGGGTCGGTCTCTAAGCTGAAATACGCTACCTTGCGTCCGTTTTTGGCAATTTCACAGGCTAGTTGCAGGGATAATGCAGTCTTACCGGAAGACGGTCTGCCGCCGATCACAACGAAGTTGCCCGGCACAAGATGCAAATTGTTGTCCAGAACTCTAAGCCCTGTGCTGATATATTCCGGCTTGTCATCCAGCTTGCGGATGTAGTTGTCTATGCCATCGCACATCGGGATGAAATCGCTTCTCTCGCTGTGCAGATTGATAGCTTCGCCCAGCTGCTCATAGATGCCTGTCAGGTCTGCGTATCTTGTTGAGCCATCAACGATTTTGAACGCAAGCCCTCTGGCTCTGGATAGTGCCGCCTGTTCTTTGACGATTCTAGCCCATCCCTGCATCATGTCGTGTGTGACGTTGCGGATAAACTCTGCACCAAAAGCATCCAGGCATTCGCCCATAGCCTTTTTGCAGTCATCATCGTACCGCCCCATGACTTCTACCGGGTTCCACTTGTCGTTGTGTTCCCAATAGCCATGAATGGCAGCGAACGCATCATGCAGTTCAGGGCAAAAATCGTCGATTTCAAGGTCTTGCAGCACATCGGCATACTCCGAGAACGTGAGAACTGCTCCCAGCAGGATGTATTGGGTCTGATTTTCAATATTCACCGCAGAAAGTCTCCCTCGTCAGGCAATTCAGCCATTGTCTGCTGATAGCCACCGTTCCAGTCCTTCACGTTACGCATCCAGTTTCGTGCGGCAGCTTTCCAGTCTTTCATAGGCGATTTACCGACCTTCCAGCCATTCGCTGTAAAGTGGTCAACAAACCGTTCTGCTTCTGATTCTATGTAGCCCTTTTCGGTAAAGTATTCTTTGGCTTGCTCGATAGTCGGTGCTTTGAAGCGTTTTATGGCATCGCCATTTTTCTTTTCTATATTTTCTTTTTTATCAGATACAGAATCAGATTTATATAAGCTATTTTTGCTATTGGCATCCATAGCTTTGCCATCCTGATTCCAGCGTTTTTCTGCACCTTTTCGCCCCGCTTCTCGCCGTGCTTCAACCGTCAAACTGTATTTACGCCGGTTTGCTTCATCGAATGACTTGATTGTTTTCCACATCATCCGCATGGAGCGGTCTGGAAAGACCGGCTCGATTCCGTTTTCAACGTAATCAGCATAGGCACGAATGAATTGTCCAAATTCCTCGTCTGTCAGTTCGTCCATCGCATGAACGTGCTCCAACAGAAGAATCATTGACGTTCTCGGCTTGTGTTCCTGCTCCATTTTCAGTCCTCTTTGTAGCGCTTGTTCCACGCTTCGATAAGGTCGGCTTTGATTCTTTCCTTGTCCTTTTCTGGGCAATCAAACCAATACTCTCCACTTTCCATGAAAACACGGCAAGTGCATTTGTCCTCTCCGTGCGCTCTTGAAACAAACATCCATTTCTTTGTGTCAGTTCCTGATTCCGCAATAGCCACTTTTCCACCGCAGAACGGGCATCTCTTAAGTTCTGTCATTTTCTGAACCCCTCTCTCGTTCTCACAATTCGCTTGTAGCCGTCATGCAGCCTTTCGCCCTTACAGTATGTGGGTCGATTGTTCTTCCGCTTGACGTGTCTGCACTGTGTTTCGGGCTGTCTGATAGCATTTGAAAGCTGTTTAAGCGATGCAGCACAGCGATTCATTGCTTCTGTGAGTGCTTCAAATCCGTCCATCTTTAGTCCTCCGGCATATCGGGTGCAAACATCCAATGCGTGATTTTGAAATCCTCGTCTTCGTAAATCGGGTCATCACAGTCATCTCTCCATGCGCTCGTTTGACGTGTTGGGTCATAATAGCCAAAACGGATATCAGTTGTTTTCCATCCCGGAAGAACTTCTTTGTAATCGTCTCTATACTGCCGTTCTGTAGCCAAAATCAGCAGTGGAGAACCAGCGGGCGGTAGTTCGTCTCGCACAGAATGCCATACATACTTGTCCATATCCATGACCTCATACCATCGGAAACGCCATCCAATGCGTCACCGTCACATCTTTCGGCAGTCTCTCGCCTATCTCATCCCAGAACCGACCGTCTGCATAACAGCCAAGAAAGTATGCTGTTGGCGAGATTCCTTGCAACATTTTTCCATCTTTATCACGCCACGTTGTCTTAGTCGCAAGCAACAAAGGCTGCGTTCGCTCTCGCGGCGGTTCGCTTGCTGGATGCCAAAGTGTGTTACTCATAACCTGTTCTCCATCAAAGAACCGCAGTTCGGGCAGTAGTTCCAACGTGTATGATGATTTTTTGTGTGGCATCTGCTACACTCGAATCTTGTGAACGTATCGTCCTGTACAATCCATTCAGCGGTACGCTCTAAGGCTGTCGGGGCATCTTCCACAACGTCAATGGCATCGCCAATACCACAAGCACGGCATTTAACTCCATTGTAGTTATCACAGCCATCACAATATGCTTTCTTGATTCTTTCAATAAGTGCGTTTCGTTCAAGGTATTCTGGATAATTAGCCATTGCCTTTCACCTCGATTGTTGGCGCAGTGTCGATGTAGTCAAGCACATCGTCTAGCGCATATCCCATGTAGGCGTACTCAACAGTAAACTCTTGCTCTAATTCTTGCATCCATTCTTCAATGCGCTTCCGTAGTGCATTGGCATCAATCGGTCTGGTTTCCATCACCCTTTCTCCCTTCAATCCCCGTCCCATACGCCGTCAGGACGCATCTTTGCAAACGCCAACAGACCGTATAGGGCACGTTTGGCGTTGCCCTCTGTGGCGTGCCAGTAGTCGCTATCGTCCACATCGTCACCTAGCGCAGAAATAGCCTTTTCAAGCATCGGGATGCTTTCTTCGCCTGTTTTACCGTAGATAGAGCGAATGCCACCCTCTCCAAACACTTCCGGTCGATAATAAAACTGACCGTAGTTATAAGTGACGTTAAGCCACAGTTCTTTAGTTCCGCCCATAGCACGCATACCACCAGCGATAAAATGCGTACTATCCGCTTTGAGTGGTTTATGCGTTACAGGGTCACACAGAGAAATATCATAACTCATCTTTCTTCTCCCATTCCTTGCATCCACGTTCATCCCACACGAAGTCTGCAACGTGTTCTGACAGTGCGTTCACGCACACGCCCTCCAGCTCTGCGTACCATTTGCAAGATCCACAGGACGGCTCGGATTTGTTCTCACAGAATTCTGCTGTGCATCGGATAGACTTGCCAGCAGAGAACTGCTTGATGCCCATGCAAGAGCAATGTTCGGTGGGGCAGTAAACATCCATTATATCTGCCCTCTATTTCTCCTTCTGTTGGCGTTGAACTGCCCGATCACTCGCTTGTACTCCTCATAGCACTCCGGACACAGGTCGCCCGTGTCCCTACGCCACGCCCAGTCCTTGAAGTATTCGTCAGGGTTCATCATCCTACCGCCTAGAACCGCTCCGCAGCGGTCGCATACTCGCTTGTGGTAGATTCCTCTGTCAGTTTGCATTGTCTGCCACCTCTCTGTACTCTACGTCAATCCCCTTCGGCAACGCCGTCTGGTACTTCTGCGCCAACTGTTCTGCGCTCTGAGCATCACCCAACGGCTGTTCAGGCGGTGCAACGGTGACTTCCACGTTGTCACGCATACCAAAGTAGTTCTTGGCTCGGAAAATCCACTCTGCGGGGTTCTCCTGACCGTACATACCGTTGTATGCCCACATGGACTGCATTTGCAGAATCAGTTTGAGGATGTATTTCTGCTGCAAGCTGTCATCACGGCGTTTGCCAGCCATAATCTGTTTCAGGCTCACCCATTCGATGCCCAGCACCAGCGCAATCCATTCCACCACAGGGGAGATTCTGGCTTCGATGCAAGCGTCAAAGAAGAAGTCAAGGCGTTGCTGCACTTCAATCGGGTTGTTCATGTTCACGCTCGGAAGGTCGCCAAAATACTTGGCTGCAATCATGCCGATTACCTTCTTGTCCTCTTCATCGCCGATTCTCGACTGCAAATCGCCTGTGTTCATCATCTTTGACTTCTCGATTGCCAACGCCTGTTGCTCCTTTACCTTCTTGCTGACCTGTGATCGGATGCTCTTGTTCTTGTTCAGATTCTGTATCCGCTTCTTCTCACGGGCTTTCTCACGCTTTGCAGCAGCTTCTTCTTTCGCCTTTTGCGCTCGCTTCTCACGCTTCTTCTTTTCAGCTTCGGTCAGCGGCGGTCTGCCACGACCACGCTTCGGGAGTGTTGCCATGTATCAGGCCTCCTTTGGCGGTTCAGGAAGAGGCATCCAATGGGTGACATCTTCAAACACAATGCACTCGTTGTGCTCTTGCCATAATCCGTCATAAGATAAAAATGCAATTTCAATGCCGAACTTTTCTCTTTTTACAAGAACATCTTTGTCTTTTTCAGGTAAAACTTTCTTGGCATCAAACCATATATTTGCAGGCTCAGATTTTTCCAACACATTTGCTAAATCTAAAAACACATCTCCAATGGTGCTTCTGATTTGTCCTTGTATGTATACGATACAATTTTTGCTGTCCAAAAACGTTTTTGCTTCATTCTTTTTGCCAATACCAACAGATTTCCAAGCCGCAATGATTGGCTCGACATCAACCAGCTTCACGTTCTCACCTCTTCATCTTCGTTTCGATGTTGTCCAGCTTCCGTGCAATCCACCAGACGGAACAGCAGTTGTCCAACTGCCGCCACCATGCGCACTTTTCTTTCTCGCAGACGCACCGATCAAGCGGATTGCTGGTCATCTTCATCGGGCAATAAAGTTCGTTGTCCATCAGTACTCCTTTTCGATATGAACCCTTGCAACGCCGACCATTGTATCATCATGGCATTCCATAATCCTACCGTGACGGAGCGACACACAGTTATATGTAGTGCCACCGTAAAAGCCAGAATTGTTATTAACCTCGCTTGTCTTCATAAGAAGTTCGCCGTTGTAGTAAAACGGCTCTCCTTCTTTTAGCGAATCAAAACGAACTCTCTTCTTGCTATGCTCTCCACGAATTTCCATTTTCATCTCCCAAGAAATACAAACGCCCACTTCATCCATTCGGGGATGTCTGCGGAAAACAAGCCCTTATACATAAAGATGGAAAGCACGATAGACGAAACTGCTATGATTGCAATAAAAGCAATCACAATGCCTTGAAAAATCGCAAACCTTCTGCGACTTCTTTCCATACTCTTTTCAATGTCATATCTGTTCATGATTTTTCTTAGCCCTCCAACTGGAGATGAGCGTTTACCATCTTGACGGGGAAAAGCTCATCTATTTGCAAAAACTCTCCGCTTTTCAGGTTGATGCCGCCAGACAACTCGCTTATCGAAAGTTTCACGCTGGTTTTCATTAAAATTTCGCCGTTCAGCTCAAACACATCTCCACATTCCAGACACCCAAAGTTAATTTCTTTTCTCTCAATGTCACAAATTTTCATCATTTCCACCCCATCACAACTGCCGTACATACGGCCAGACACACGTTGACGAACAACCAGACAAGCATCGCCTGCCGCTTTTCAAACAGGTTGTCTGCCGTGTCTTTGATTGTCCGCTCGGACTGAACCACCACCGCCAGCAGGACTAGGCAGACCAGCCAGCGGGTTGCAAATTCAAACATTTCAGAACGCCTCCCAACTGTTAATAGCCATTTTCTTCCCGCAAATCGGGCATTCAGGAACAATTTTGTTCCATACTTTATTTACTGTCATCGTTGCAAATCGAGTGTCGAGGACATCTATATCCGTTCCACACAAATTACAAGAGAATTTTATGCTCCTCCGAATATCATCGCTTATCCTCATGGATAACGTATCGTCAACTTCTTCACTATTCAACAGTGCCATTGTTATCCTCCATCAAATCGTCCATGCTCAACTGACCGCTGATGTTGTCATCTTCCATCCACCAGCGAAATACGTCCATGCCAGTTTGCCAGTCATCTGTCGCGAATTTCTTTCCTTCAGATTCGAGATTTCTTTTCTTACGGGCTTCCAGCATTCTATCGAACGCTGATATGTACATTTTTTCGTATGCAGGCCAGCGCATAAACTCACGCTGTCTGCCCCCCCTACCGGCCATAGGACAGCCGATGCAGCCAACACGTTTTTGTCCTTCGCAATACAGCGGATTGACAGGAAGGCGTTCACTGTGCGTGTAGTCCCACACATCATCGTCTGACCAGTCCACAATGGGGTTGACCGTCATTTTGCCCTTGAGGTTACACGTTTCAAAAAGCTGTCTCTTTTCATCGTTGTCGTCCATCATCGTAATTCTTTTCTCTTTGTTACGATGGTTAAACTCCATAACTCCACGATTGTTTTTTCTCGATGTCGACTCAGCCCAACGAACGCCAGTTGCAATAAAACGATTTTTGCCCGATGTTTCTTTCAACACAGAACAGCAGTAACGCATAAGCCTCGTTGGCGGAACCATGATTTGAGGAATCAGCGTCCACATGGACACGGGCTTATCCTTGTATCGTGGCATGACAATGGAGCATTTGATGCCACGTTCTTCCATCGCTTTGAACTGCTCACGGATAAAATAAACCGTCTCAGGCGCATCCGCTGTGGTGTGGCTGTTGACCACCTCGAAGTTGATTCCGGCACGTTCAGCCAGTGTTACAAGCACCTGTGAATCCTTACCGCCGGAGTACGTGACTATGAGCGGTTTCTTGTACCGATGCTCAGACAGCCGTGCAGCGTCCTGCAACCGTGCGATGGCAAGCTGTTCCTTATCCATTAGCTCCACCTTTCTCTCAGCTCTTTTTCGACCTGTTCTGATTTTGCTGTGATGTAATCTGCAAACTCGTCAGGGGTCATGTCCTCTTCTTTGAACTTGCCGACCATCTCCCAGTACCTGTCACCAATGCAGATGATTTTCTGCACCTGTTCATCGGTCAGGTCTGCATCGCATCGAAGGTTCTGAATCAGTGCGCCCCATGTAGCGGCGATGCCATCCAGAGCCATGTGGAAGCCATACAACTGGTTCTGCCGTGCGATTTTGCGGAGGTTGGCTGACATCGCTTGTTTGCCAGACGAGGGGCGTTTGTTGCGCTTATTCATTGGACTGCTCCTTGTCGGTGGAAAGTTCAAACGTGACTTTCAGCTTCTTGTTTCCAATAACACCCCACGCTTTTTCGAGTTTAGTTTTGCCGGAGCTTTCCATTTCAGTAATAAAATGAGACAGAACAGCGGAAATAGCCTCATCGGTCACATCAGACTTGTTTCGCCATAACTGTAATCCGTCCTTTCACTGCTGCATCATCGTTCCGGCATAGATAGCTCCGAACAGCCCACATCCAACATGATATTCAGCCATTTTTATTCTCCTCTCAGCCAGTCGTTTAGCTTTGCCATGCAAGAGGGGCAAAGACGAATGTCGGAAGCGGAAATCGGATAGCATGAGTATTCGTCCTCTCCCTTTACGCATCTTTGGATTGCGTTTCCACTTTCAAAATTCGGGCTAAAAGCAAACGCTTCTCCGCATCTATCGCATTTCATGTTCTTTCTCCAATCTCTTTAGCAGTCCATCCACGTCATACCGCCAATGGACACGCAGCCTTTTTGCTTTGACCTCTATCCCCTCTTGCTCTGCCCACTGCCAAGGGATGCTCTTGCGACTTTCGTTGTAGCGGAACGCCAGAACTTTGCTGGCAGGAATTGCAAAGGTGCGGTTGACCGCCCTGTAATTGACTATCACATGGGCGGTCTGACCGCTGTATCCCATCGCTTCCACCATGTCTGTAATGTGTTTTTCCTTGCGGTACTTGCACTTTTCCTTGTCGTACTTGCCGAACACCTTTTCCAGAGGGATAGAGGGGGTTTCGATGGTTTTCAACTCAAACAGGTGATTCATCGGGTGACGGTACACAAGGAAGTCGCAGATGTTGTCGATGGAAAAAGACAGGTTCTCGTTGCCGCCGTAGTAGGTGGCAACGCTGTCTTTCAGGCGGTAGCACCACGCATCGGATGGGACGGATGCCTTGAAGTCTGCTTCAAACTGCTTGCCGGTGTTCATGCGCCATACTCCGCATCGTACTCGGCTTGCAGTTTTTTCAGTTTATCTTCCAGTTTAGGGATTGATTTGTTGTAGCTTAAAAGCCTTTTTTGCCGATAAACATTGTATTGGCTAAACGGCTCTTCTTTGATTGCTTCTTCGTTCCACTCAATGCTTCCCTTGATTCTTTCGATTCTGTATTGGATATGCTTAATGGTTTCTCTTTTATCAGCCTGTTCAAAAACAGGAAAAAGAAAATCGTAAGCGTTCTTTGCTTTAATATTTCCATTTTTCGCTTCTTCCAACACCCATTTCAGGAATCTTTTGGTGTTTATGTTCATCCTCGTTCACCTCTAATCTCACGGAATATGAGTCGCTTTGTCAGTGGGCTTCTTCATTTCTTCCATAATGTGCTTGTGTTCCTCAGTCGTCATATTGTTCGGATAAAAATATTTGCCCACGAGTTCAAACGGTTGCATATAATTGTCGAGGACATCTCGTGCTTCTTTTCGTGCCTTTTCAGCACACATCTCGATGTATTCTTCTTCGGTCATGTTGTAGTCGGTAATGCAATCAACTACCGAAGAAAACCGACACAGCAGACCATTGGGCTGTCTTGCAATAAAAGCTCCCATTTACCTTTCACCTCTAAACTCACTTCCGAGAAACCGCTTCTTGCCACGCTCCCGGGGCTTGTCCTCGTAGTCACGGTGGTACACGCTCTGGCTGTGGTTCAGCTCATACACGAACGCCTTGCGTTCCTCAAAGTCTTGCTTCTCTGCCTTGTACTTCTCGCAAGTGTCGTGACAGGCTGTGTGGCGCGATGTGCAGTTGTGACAACAGATAATCATTCATTTAACCCCACTGTTCAGCCATTGCTTTTGCAATGCCCGGAAATGTCTTTGCTCTGTTCGCCTGCCGGTCTTTACCACCGTGATTGAACCAGTTCCCGGCAACCTTTGTGCTTTCGCACTGTTCAATCGGGATTTCATCGGTCGGTTTCAATTCCGGCAAGCCTTTTAACCAAAGGCACGTTTTCTTTTTGAATGGATGCCCGAACTGATACGGCTGAATCATCTGCGTGTATTTCGGCAAGCAGTAGACAGATGATGGAATCGGATTCTCGACCGCAATCTTCGGAATGTCAGCCCACAAGAAGTGCAGAAAGAAATCTTTTGCCATAAGACCTTTACGCAACCGCTGTTCGTTCAGAACGCCTTTTGGATAAAGGAAACGTGCGCCAGCGTTTGACAAGTAGGTGCAGGGCGGGTGTGCAATAAGCAAGTCCCACTTGCCAACGTCATGTGTTACGCCGTCCATCGTCACAACTTGCCCCCCCCTCAACAGCCTTGAGCGCATCGCCCAAGATGTGCCACTCTGGATGCCCGCCAGACGGCTCCTGAATGTCGCAAGAGTAGGCTTCGTGGCCTTTTGCCCGGAACGCCTTGCAGACCTCCTGCGATTCCTCGCAAGCAACTAAAACTTTCATCTTTCCAAATGCCCGTCCAGCCAGATAGCACAGCTCTTATATAAGGTAGGCGGTCAGCACTTCACTTGTCAAAAGGGGAGGTCAGAAGAACTGTCCTCGATAACAGAGAAGTCATCGTTCCCACCCTGCGAATAGCCAGAGCCAGACCCGCCAGCCAGCGTTTTCTTCGGCCTGACCTCATAATCGCCGGAACGAATCTTGTCCACGCTGGTGAATCGGTCAACGACTAGCTTGGTTTTGATGTTGCCATCGTTGCCCATGTACTCCTCCTCACGGAGAACCACGCCGACCAGCTTGCCACGCAGGGCCTTTTCATCGTTGTTGAACTTATAGCCGGGATTGGACTGCTCCACAGCGGTGATGAAGCCCTTGAAGAATGGCAGCGCCTTCTCTTTGTAACTCTTGATGGTCTTGCCGCCCCATGCCCATTCGCCCTGATTCAGCTTGCCACGCTCAATGAGGGAAGCGGTCTGCTCACGCCAGTATCCCTTAAACTCGCCCTCTGCGACTTCCCACTCGATGTTCAGACGTTCCTTTGCAGGTTCGTCAATCGCCTTGCAGATACCTGCAACGTAGCCGCCAACAGGCAGGTCACGGCGCTCGGTTGCTTCCTGCACGTCATTCCAATTGATGTTCTTCATCTGTTACTCTCCTTTGTTCTCCGGCTGAACCGGGATGTTGTAATATTCACGGATGGTCTTGTCTACGGCGGCGAGGTCGTTCTCGATCAGCGCATCGTTGAACATCCCCAGAGGGGTTTTCACAGTGTCCATCCCATCATTGCGAGTGCTGAACAGGTATCGCCCATCCTGCACAACGGTTTTCAGGACGATGGTAAAATACCCTTCTACGCAAACCTTCTCGTCCAGCAGCTTACCGATGGTCTTGAACTTCTCGCCACCGTCTTCGTCACGCTCGCTGTGCCCAAAAAAGTAGACCACCACATCGTCCGGCAGTTCCTTCGCCCGCATCAGCAATGCATTGAAGTTGGCGGCCATGTCGGTGAACTTCTGGTATCCGGCGACCTTTGCGTTCCGCATGAACTCGCCGGTCATAAGATAGGTAGCATCGTCAATGACGATGGACTTACGCTTGGTGCTGTGGATTGCGACATCAATCTTGCCGTAGTCGCTGGTGATATAGGTTTTCATGTTGCTACGGAATGGTAGCGGCTTGCCAAGCACGTTGATAACTGCAACCTGTTCCGGGTCAAAGTTCCGAAGCGAAGCGGACTTACCGCTGCCGGAGTGACCGTAGACCATTACTAATACTGCCATTTTTTCTTTCCTTTCTTGGCTTCATTAGGCTTCATTGTTCTTACTTTGGCTTAACTTGGCTGTACAAAAATCAGCCAGCCAGTAGCTCTTCCAGCCGTGCGTGCATTTCTTTCAGTTCCGCTTCCCTGTCTTCGATTTCAGACTGCAAGTCCTCAATCTCAGCCAAACGGTCTGCTTCTCTGGCTTTTGCTTCCTGCTCACGGGTCAGGAAGTACACGCCGTCATCTGGTTCTGTCACGCCACCAAATCTATCGAGGTTAATCATCTTTAGGCCGCCCTCTCTTTCGCTGCTCTTTGATTTGCAGTGCGCTGTACCACTGGTCTTTGTCGATTTCGATGGTTGACCACCGGTGGTTGCAGGCAAGGCATTTCTTCCGGCGAACAATGCTGTCATGGTCTGACCGGCTGTCCACAGTTGTGATGTTTTCGCTACCGCACATCGGGCATTTCACTGTGCATCCCTCCACTCGTTGGTATGGTGAGGAATGCGTTTTACTTTGCGATTTTCCTGTTCAATGCGTTCATTTTCAGAGCTGACCCCAATGGCACACAAGACGAGTGCTGCGGCGAGGAAGCTGCACGAAAGGAAAACGTATCCAAACATTGCTACTATGCTTTGACTTTTCTGGATTGCATCGCCGCATCCTACCGAAAAGATTGCTAACGCGATTCCAAGCGTACAAAGGACATTAGCTTTCAGGCTTTTCACTCTTATTACCTCCAAAACTCAGTATCCATGCCGTAGCCATTGCCATAGATACCGTGATGATTCCACTGGCAGTTGATGCACCTACCAGAATACCGATGTGATGCATCATCCAGAAGTTCAGCAGAAATACCGCCAAAACCACCGCCAGCGCTATGCCCCACATCAGAGCAACTTCAATAAATGCTTTCATTTTGTCTCCTTTCGTTTTTGCCGTTGCTTTTCTGCTCCTAGCTACTCAATGCCTTAGCCTATCGTTTCTATTCTTTGCCTTTGCATATCAAAGCTACGCCTTGCATCTCATAACCTTTGCTCTTCCCAGCTTTTCCTTGCCATTCCATTGCTCGTCTGAGCCTTGCTTCGCCATGCCTTTGCAGATCTAGTCAAATCAACGCATCGCCGTTGCCGCTCAAGTCGATTCGTCTCCAGGCGTTGCCTTAGCATTTCTGAGCCAATCGTCACTATGCCGTTGCCGTTCCACACCGAGTGCAGCACAGCCCCGCCCTGCCATAGCGGTTAATTGAGGATTTCGTAAGCAAAGCGCCCTTTAGAACTGTTGCGCCACTGACCAATGCCACGCAAAGCACCGTAGTCCAGCCACTCACGCACGACTTTCTCGTGAGAATCGTCCAGAAGAACGATTTCAAACTCGCAGGTCGAACCAGCGGGAATCTGCTCGCTGTTGGCGAGGCTCACCCGCTCGCCCTGCGCCGTCTGTGCGCGGAGAGGGCGCTGGCACTCAGTAATCTCACCGTTCACATGAATGGGAATCATGCGGGGCTGAACGAAAATCAGACCATCAATGACCTTCTTGTAGGCCGTCAGCTTGCCGCTTTCGTTGACGGCTTTCTTCTTGCCAGTTTCGGTCTTGCCGCCGATACGGGAAAGCATACCGCAGGAATCCTTGAAGAAGCCCTTAATCTGGTAGTCATACAGGATGGGTTCGCCGTTCTCGTTGCGAGGGAACACGGTCATGCCCTTATCTGCCACAGCATCAGCGCCCAAAGCGGCCACTTCGTCCTCGATAGTATTTGCGTCAGGTGACTTGCTGGCGATGAACTCTCGCGCGATATTCTGGTTGCTAGGCCATGTGCCGAGAACCGCTTCGGTGAATGTGATTCTGACTTTTATTTTTTTCATTTTTGTTTGCTCTTTCTTTCTCGATATGTTCCCGTCTTAAAGATTCACGCTTTTGCCAGCGTTTCTGCCACGGACTGCTTTTGTTGAAGTCGCTTATTGCTTTCTTCATCGTTTGCCATCCTTCGCTTGCGTTGGATGTGTTCCAGTCGGTCTTTCTCCCGGCTGCGCCAGCGGATTTCCCGTTGGCCGTAGTATTTACCGTTCATCAGGAGGGTCTACCTTTCCCTGTGCAAGCAAAGTGCTGTAATGGCCGTAGCTCATTCCAAGCTCTTTTGCTTTATCGTTCATCTGTTTGATGGTGTACTTCGGCTTAGGCTTTTCTTGTGTCTGATTTCCTTCCGGTCTAGCCTTGCGGGTGGGAGACTTGATATAATCCGAATGTTCTTTCCACCACTCGGCCATCTGCTTACGCTTTACTATATTTGCGCATTTCTGGTGATATTTTTGATGCTCATACAGCTTGCGCATTGGTTTTTTACACCACTCGCAAGGGGCAACTCCATATGGAGCGCGTCGCGCTGCTTGATTCTCTCTCCTAGCTAATACTGCGCATTCTTTGCAATACCGTTTTGTCTTGATGGCCTCGCCGAGAGGCGCTCCGCAGCGTTCGCAGCTCTTAACCTCCATATGCCTCACTTGCCTTTCTCAAGGCCCTTTCGTTGTGTTCAGAAAAGCACTGGTCGAGAAACTGGATGAACTTTGCGATTTTCTCTGCGTCTTCCGGAGTACAACCGTTCTCCACAAAGCGCCTTACCGACTGCTCACGCTTAAAATCCGAGTAGGTCTTGGCCGCAGCGTCAATGGCGAACTTGGCTTCTTCCGGGTATTCAAGGTCTACCTTTAAGGTGATAATCTGTTCCATGTTCAGCCCTCCGCTTTCTGGTTCTTCTCTACTTTCAAGAAGAGGTTTACAAAGTAGACTTGGCCGCGACCGGAAATCTTCGGAGTGCGGTTGATAGAAATGTGGTCGCTGTGCTGAATCGTGGTCTCTTTGATTTCAAACAGCCCCATCTCCATACTCCGCTGTGTAGGCAAGTTGTAATCGCTACGTTTCGGGTCTTTGATGAGATAGCCATTCCGGCGTAGCCAGTCAAACAAGCGGTTCTGACCGATGTTAATGCCGTTCTGAGATAGCAACTTTGCTATTTCACCAACAAGAATGCTCTGGCTGCTTGCGCTCACAGCGTCAGCAAAAAGTGCTTTCGGCTTCATGGTTTCAATCTGCTTGTCTTTCTCTTCCAGTTCCTCATGTGCTGCGATCAGTGCAGTTGCAAGAAGCTGCGAGCGAGTGAGCTGCGGCGCGTTGTAGCTTCCAGTCTTGCGAATGGCAGGAAGTACGTCATTTGTGACCCATCTACGGAACGGAGCCGCTTCCGGTTTGTCGCTACGGAGAATGACATGGTACAAGCCACTCTCGTTAATGATGGTGGTTGACTGCTGACGACCCATGCTATCGGTGAGGGGTGTCTGACACACCTCATCTTCGTCAAGCCGTCTAGCGACAACTTTATGGTCTGCTATGTCGAGAACTCCGCACACGTCTTTCAGAACAAACCACGCTTCCCCGTCCATATCAACTGTGCGAACCTTGTTATTCTGATATTCAAAAACTTGAATGTTTGCCATCTTCTCTCCTTTCTTATGCTCCCGAATCCTGAATGTTCAAAATCCGGCAGATGCTTTTCTTGATTCCGGGCGTTTCCAGCTTTCCGGTCTTAACCTTGAAGAGGTAAGAGCGGTCAAAATATCGCCCGGTATCCTCCTTGACTTTTTCAATCAACCAGTCGTTGGTCTTGTCTTTTTGGATAAGAGCAATCTCGATTTGTTTGCCAAAGTCACACAGAGTTTTTTTTTCAGCCATTATTTCACCTCCGGCTATTGATTTTTACGCATAAGTGTAATATAATGAAGTTGCTAGAAATCATTCATTACGCCCTCGCGGTACGGTCTTAGTATAATACGCTTTCGCGTAAAATTCAAGGCTTTTTTAAGCGTTCGCGTAATTTCAGCAAACCTTACAATGCGAGGACTGGAATTATGGCAAACTTGTACGAAAATATTGAAAAACTCTGCAAGCAGCGTGGAGTAAATGTGACCACAATGTGCAAGGAATCGGGTGCAAGCCGTGGGTCTTTGACCGATTTGAAAAACGGTAGAAAGCAAAGCTTGAAATATGAAACGCTCGATAAGATAGCTTCTTATTTTGGAACAAGCGTAGATGCTTTGGTTTCTGGCAACCAAAAAGAAAACCCGCCCCAGCAGCCGAAAAGTGAAGTTGATGCAGCAGTGGAGCGGATTAAAAGAAAGCTTGAATCTATGCCGAAGGAGCAGCGTGAAGCTCTAATGAACCTGATCGAGAAGATGTGACGTTCATGCCCGGTAAAATAAAAAACCCCTGTGCCGAGCTGGTGTAGCTCTGCGCAAGGGGTTTTCTGTTACTCTAGGTCTAGTGCTTGTTCTGCTATTGGAATCTTTTCAGGATGTTCCAGCAGCCATGCAATAAATCGGTCAATCTTGGCTCTTTCCTGCTCGCTCATTGTGGCATATCCTCCCGATCAGTAAGTGCGGATGTTTGTTTGAACCCATTTTACATCATTTTATTGTAAGTTCAAGGCATTTTTAACAACTAGTTAGAAAATAGTGCAAAAATGCTCAATTTTCTGTGCATCCACAACTTCCGTCTGGAAACCCATGAGCGTTCAAGTCAAAAGGGACAACGCCTATCCATCTTTCCTCCAATCACAGCTCTACGAGCTGTCCGTCAATGCTTTCGATGTTGTCTGCCGGGTCTCGCCCATCGTCTAAGGCGGCTATGGCGCGTTCCAGAATGCCTTTCGCTTCGAGGTAAGCATCTTTATCAGCTTCGTACCCAGAAAGGCTCAGGACAAGCTCCAGCGTCCGTCTGCGAGCGTATGGAATAATCAGAGCATCTACAGTTCGGTTCATTAGCTTTCCTCCCATGGTTCAGGTGTGTGTGGTTGCCCATCGGGAACGCTGGCGGGCATTCCGTCAATGATCAGCATACGTTCATGGTTCCAGATTACAGTTTCTTTCATTTTGTGTTTCCTTTCTCTTTGGAAATTTTTGACAATACAGTTATACCACATCTCGCTGTTTCAATGAAACAGCGAATTTTTTCAATTATTGTTTCACATTTTGAACAATATATCAGTTAAATTTCTTTGATTTTATATCATTTTGTCGAAAGAGGGGTATTTATGGATGATTATAGGATACGAGTGGCAAAAGCGTTAGAGATGGCAAGAGCGGAATCCGGACTTAGCCAACAGAAGCTTGCGGACAAAATGGGTGTAGGCCGGACATCCATTTTTCGTTACGAGCAAGGGACAATGACCCCAGATGCTCCCACTATCATAAAGTGGTTCGTGTGCTGCGGTGTTGCGGCCAAACCGTACATAGATGCCTGTTTGCATCCCGGATTATTGGAAAGTCTGGCTGGCGATGCCAGCACCGAGAGAAAGAGAGATACGCTGATAGAGCATATCAAAGAAGCCCATCCTCAAGAAATCGACCTGCTGTGCTATCTGATCTATGGAAATCATGGCTCAGATTACCTTGCCGTTCTTTGCGAAATGGTAGCCAACCTTCACACGACTTTGCGTGATCGTGTGTCCGTTTGCCGCACAGTCACAGGTCATTATGAAATGGCGCAGGCCACCAAAACCGACCCTGACCCAGACGGAACACAGCCCAATATGCAGATTTTATATCAGGCACAGGACTGTGGGGAAGCTGCGGCCATGAAGCGAAACGATTCTTATACCATCAACGAAGAAAACATTTTGCGCTAATTGTCGAATTATCGCAGTTTTTGAAAAACATTTTGTCAGCATTCATCCACTTTTTGTACACCTATCGGGCAAATTTACCTTGTCAATCCGTCCCCCATAGACTGTAAATCGACAACATTCGTGCGGAATAAATAACGGATTGTCGTTAATTTATCGTTTGCAATTAAGCGGCTCGTCAATCCGTCCCCCATAACATTGGCTTAAAAGTTTTTCATCCACTTTTTGTATACGTTAGGTAGACCTAACCGTTAAGCGTTTCAACCTTTCGGATGTTGAACATCTGTTTATTTAGCGATATTTGCCTTGTGTTTTCCACTTTTTAAGAGAGAAAGAAAAGGTTTTTGTGGAAAATTTTCTTCTTCTGCTATTAGTAGAAGTTATTTTATAATCTTGTTAATAATCTTGTTTTATATAATGTAAAGAGGTGTACAAAAAATGGAGATAGGTGTACAGATTGTGGAAACAGGTGTACGAAATGTGGATAGTTAGGTGTACAAGAAGTGGAAATAGGTGTACGCTTGCTATTGATTTGTACACCTATCTGTGATATACTCTTATACGAGAGGAGGCGTGATAAGATTGTCTGATATTAAAGGCGGGAACTTGGTTGAAAAAAGTAGACAGCTTGTTTGGGCAAAGTTCACTGACTATACAGTAGGAGAGCTTCGGTTGCTTGAAGTGTATCTTAGCCGTATCAATCCGAGAGACCCCGAAACTTCAACGGTTCAGTTTACGTTACAAGAATATTGCGAGTTTTTGGGGTTGAAAATCAACTCTAGGAATTTGAAAGCACAGGTCAAGCATTTCATCGACAACTCCGTTGAAGTTCCTAGAGGCGACGGTTCAGGCTCGTTTGACTTGTATCCCTTGTTCAGCAGAGCAACTGTAAACTTTGAACCTAGTTTAATGAATATTACTGTGTCGTTATGTTGTAACCCGCTTCTGCAACCTGTTTTCTTCGACATTGCGGAGCGTGGATATGTCAAGTATCGCTTGCGCTACACAGCGAATATGAAATCGCAGTATAGCATTTTGCTGTATTCAATTCTCCGAGAGTTCATCGGACGTGGCGTGAGCCAGCCCGAAATTACGTTGGATAGATTAAGGGAACAGCTTGGTGCAAGAGAACCTAGCTATCAAGAGTTCAAGCATCTTAGGCGGCGTGTCATTGATATTGCGGTAGCTGAAATAAACGAAGTATCAGACCTGTGCGTTGAATATGACAAGGTCATGAGAGGCCGCAATGCGGTTGCTGTGAAGTTCAATGTAGCTTTCAAGTCTAATGAGCCAGTCATAGACGTGGAAGCTAACGAGGTTGAAAGCGTAAATCTAAAAGATGTTCCAAAGAGCCAACGACCTGCCAGAAAGCCCCGCAGCGGCGCATATGAGGATGTGGATTGGGCATCTATTGCGCCGGAGATGTCTAAAAGTCAGTGTATCTTGACCGCAAAGCTGGTGGCAAAGAGATTACCGGAGAAGTATCCGAACGTCAAGCCTAACAAGAAAAAAGAAGCTGTTGCGAACATCATTGAGAATGCATACAGGATTCTTGTCAATGAGCGACTTGATAGGATTGAAAAAGACCCCGGCGCTTATATGTACTCAATTTTGAAAGAAGCAGACCTTGACGATTATGCTACGTTTGATGATAGTTTCTTGAAGTAGTCAGATGTAGCTCATTGAGCAGATGATGCAGAAAGGAAAAAGAATATGGTTCCAATGTTTCCGAAAAAACTTTGACAAAGACAAGTGGTACATGACTAAAGACGTTATGCCGGATAAAAGCCTAGAAGGATGGCCGCATGGGCTTTTACTTCGTATCGGAGATGAGAAAACAGGAGAAAAAAGTCTCATAACAGGCGAGTACGATACAATCAACGGCAAATGGTTTGATTCCGATAGTAATGAAATCAAAGGAACTGTAATTGCATGGCACGTCACGCCTGTGTTGTGGGTCGGAGACGAGATAAAAGCAGCATATCCGTTCTACTAAAAAGAAAGGGCGATAAAGTGGCAAAAGTTCAAAGTTCCGTTTTGTACAGAGAAATAGCGAAATTGCTAAACGACTTCGATTGTAACAGAGTTGAGTTTTTCACCGTTGGGGACGGAATTGATACGCCAATTCATGTAACGGTCGGTTCTCGTGGACACGGCACTGTAGAACCAGACGAAGCGATTGAGGAAGGAAAGGCGCTAATTGAAGCTGGTAAGGCAGCAAAAAAATTTAAGTACAACGGTTATTTTGTAATGTGGGGAGAATAAAAATGGCAAAAATCATAGCTGTCGCCAACCAGAAGGGCGGCACAGGAAAGACTACTACAAGCACCTGTCTGGCTGGCGCGTTGCAGTTGCTTGGCAAGAAAGTCCTGCTGGTGGACTGCGATGCCCAGTGCAACGCAACGGACACCTACGGCGCACAGACAGAGGACGTATGCACCCTATTCGATGTGATGACCCGGCAAGGCACGGTCGAAGAAGGAATCCAGCACTGTGAAGCTGGTGATATTCTGCCGTCCGACAACGCATTGAAGGGCATTGACGAACAGCTTGTCCGGGACATGGGCAAGAACTTCCGTCTGCGAGAAGCCCTTGAAAGCGTGTCTGAACAGTACGATTACATTGTGCTGGACACTCCCCCGCAGCTTGGTCTTGCGCTTGTGAACGGACTGATTGCTGCAAACAGTATCATCGTACCCATCACAGCAGACCGATACGCACTGGCTGGCTTGAGCCAGCTTTCGCAAACCATCGGTGATGTTCGCAGATACTTCAACCCGACTTTGAAGATTGAAGGTCTGCTTCTGAACCAGTATAAGAGCCGTGAGAACCTGTCCAAAGAGGTCGTGGAGCAGCTTCCTGTGATTGCACAGAGCATGGGAACAACCCTGCTGGACGTGAAGATTAGACCGTCTATGGGCGTTCGCAAGGCGCAGGCAGAGCGACACAGCCTGTTTAATGGCGACACAGCAAAGAGCACCAGTGCAGAGGATTTTAAGGCGTTGGCGAAGTATCTCGTTGGAGGTGAGGGCTGATGAAGTCAACCAGCAAAAAAACATCCGGCTTGTTGGGCGGGTTTGATTTCCAGCCTGTTTTTTCGGAACAGCCATTAAGCCGAAGTGAGCCAAAGGAAGAAGAAGTAAGCCAAGCAAAGCCGAACGAAGCCGAACAAGCACCGATTAAGCCTAGTGAAGCCACAGACAGCCATACACAGCCTAATGAAGCACAGTTAAGCAGTATTAAGCCGAAGCAAGCCAAAGACAGCGAAACACAGCCAAACAATGCCGTAGTAAGCGAAAGTAAACCAAAGAAACTGAAACAGGCGAAGGAAGTTCAACGTCTTATCGAACAAGGCGATGTGTCCGGCGCACTGGTAGAAGCTGGTCTGGCAAAGAAAAAAATCCCGATGCCAGTATCGCATCAGGGCGTTGCAAGCGGTGACGGCAAGCGTTCAAAGCGCATTACCATCCTTATGAGCGAGGAGGAGCGCAAGTACATCAATCGTGAAGCACGGCGGCACGGCATGACGATTGGACAGTTCGTATATGCTCTGGCGGTCGCAGCGGCAGAGGGGAAGATTGAGTTAGAGGATTTCTTAGATGAATGACGTTTGGATTGACATCGGACAGAAATACGAAGCAATGGCAAATATGGGATGCAAGCCTTATGGCTTCAAGCGAGTTCCATCAAATTTTGTGTTTGACGAAGACAAATCAGTCAAGTGGAACAAAGAGCAAGCGCAAAAGAACAACGATGATTACGACAATGAAGTTAAGCGACTGAATCAAGAAAAAATAAAGCGCAGGGATGAAATCTACGCAGAGATTTACAAGACAATTCAAAAAGAAGTCGGTTTTGGAATTTCGGAAAAGAAAGCGGCGAGAATTTGGGAGTACGCCTACGACAGAGGGCATTCGGCAGGGTGGTATGAAATAATCGCCAATTTGGAAGAAATCGAAGAACTTGTAAAGTTCGTATTGGATAAAAAGAACTGAGTTAGAGGATTTCTTGGAGGATTAAAAAAGGGGGTTCCAAAACGGAACGCCCCCGCCGTATCGTATCTTGCAGTATTAGGTATTGACTTTTAAGCACACAAATAGTATACTTAATGTGCGCTCAAAAGTGGAGGTGAACGCATGAGTGCAAAAATGGGAAGACCAAAGCTGGAAAACCCGAACAGTGTTCGCACAAGCGTCCGTCTGGACGTGAACACGGATAAACAGCTTTCGGACTATTGCGAAAAAAACGGCATTTCTAAGGGAGAAGCTGTTCGTGAAGCTGTCCAGCAATGGCTTGAACATCAAAAATAAAAAATCCCCTAAACTGTTCGGAACTTGGCAGTAACAGACAGTTTAAGGGATTACACTCCATGTGATTATGGGTGATAAATCCATTATATCATCTTCATAGTTGCATTACAAGTAAGTTTTTTGTGGTAAAGCCGATGAACATTCCAGCAACGAAAGAAGAGATTCTTGAAAACTTCAAGAAAAACAGCAATGGCCGTCCGCTCAATAAGGATGATTATGAGATTGCGGAAGCATTATCTCGCATCACTTACAAGGCGTATGAGGTCGGCATGGAAGATGCAAAACAGTTGAATATGGAGGATATGATGGATAACAAGAAATGTAATGCACTTCACGTTTTTAAGAATAGTAGCTTTGGGCAGCTTCGCACGATTGAAGAAGATGGGAAGATTCTTTTCTGTGCTTCTGACGTTGCGAAAGCACTTGGATATGCAGTTCCTCGCAAAGCTGTTTTTGACCACTGCAAGGGCGTAACGAAACGTTACGCACCTACAAATAGCGGTGTGCAGGAAATGAGCTTTATCTCGGAAGGTGACGTTTACCGTCTTATCACCCACAGCAAGTTGCCCGGTGCAGAGAAGTTCGAGAGCTGGGTTTTCGATGACGTTCTTCCGTCTCTCCGCAAGGATGGCTATTACAACCTTGCCCCGCAGGAGAACAAGCCCGACACGCAAGACAATGCAATCTTGCAAGTGCTGATGAAGAACACGGAAGTCCTGCAAGCTATCGTCCAGCAGAACCAGCAGATTATGATTGCTCTTACCAACCTGTCTGTCAACGATGCAAAGCGCACGATGGAGATTCAGCCTTACACTTCCCATCAAGGGCAGAAGGGTGACGGCAAACGCAGCAAGCGAATCACGATTCTTATGAGCGACAGCGAGCGGACGTTTGTCACGAGAGAAGCCCGCAAGCATGGATTCACGGCAGGGGAGTACATCTATAACCTGTCCGTTGCAGCATCGAAAGACCAAATTGACTTAGGCTGATAAGATTGGAGGACTGACGTATGATGAGGTCGAAAGAATTTTACGAAGGAAGTATTAGCCGTTTGCAGAAAACGGTCAAACATGGCATTTACGTTCTTTTATTCGATGTTTTTGCTGTAGTAGTTCAGATTCCTTTTATCTTTGCCGGCAAATGGGTTGCAACGCATTTGATTCTGTCAATCGCCGTATCTTTTGCGGCAGGCGTTAGTTTTAACACGCTTATGGATAACAAAAGACAACTTGACGCGTACAAGGCAGATATGGAGTTGTACTACACCAAATAAAATAACCCCTGTGTAGTCACAACGACCGCACAGGGGAGAAAGGAAGTGGAAAAAGTGGAACACTCTAGTGAAATCGATTCATTGGCGTATGAAGAATGGGCTAAAGAACGGCTGGACCCAACAAATGTCAAGTATGTTGAGACGGGGTGCATAATTTGGCACTCTATCGAGAAAGAAGGATTCCCACCGGAACAAACTTGCGAAAAATATCTTATTTCTGTTGAGAATGGATATACAGGAGAAAGTTATGTAAATGCCGCATACTTTATCAATAAGAGATGGTTTGACAGCGTGTACACGGAAGAAGGGGAGATAATACCAAAACACAATGTTGTGACACACTGGGCGAATTTGCCGAAACCGGCGCAGCTTCCGAAAAAACCAAGATTCCAATTGAGCATTCAAACGCCAGAAGAAAAAGAAGCCGAAGCAAAAGAAGAAGTAAAAAAACTGCAAGAAAAAATAATGAAAGCGTTTGGTTATAACGTGTAAAAAATTTCCCTGTGTAGCCGTTAAAAACTACACAGGGGTTTTGCTTTACTTATCAGCAATGCAATCCCAGTAGAGATATGCCTTGCCATCTGCAGCATCTGCGTCCTCAAGGAACGCCTTTGCCATGTCAGCGTAGAAGCCCGGAGTGTCAACGGACTGACGCTTTGCGACCTGACAATAATCCGAGTACATCATGTTCATGACTGCCCAGAAATCATTCGGGTCGCAGGTGATATTGCGCTGCTTGGCAACGTCCTGCGTCTGTTCCAGCGTCCAGTGACAACCCTTCGTGCCGTCAGCGTTCACCATGTTGTCACACCATTCCTCTGCTTCATCGTGGGTCAGGTGCTGGCGTGGCATCTTGATGGAGCGGCTGTCTGCACCGCCGCGCTCATACTGCCCAGACCGCTTGTCCCAGTCACCGTTCTGCGAGAAGCCGATTTGCGGCATCCTGCGCCCATACTCTACGTCAGGGTAGCGGGGGACAGGGTAGGGGTCGATGTAGCGGTTCTCTTCCTGCGGATAGTAGGGATAGCGGTCGTTACCGCCTTCCAGCTTACGCAGACGGCGTTCCATCTCACGCTCTCTGCGGTCACGCTCTTCCTCAAGACGGTCACGTTCCGGTTCACGGTCTTTGTCGTGGTCGCGGAACATCATCATGCGGCGAAAACTGTTCTTGCCCATAATCTCTATACCTCCTCAAGAAATGGACGCGGGCGCACCAGCGTGGGAACGGCAGAAGCAGCCAAGATACTTGAACGTGGCCGTTCCGGTGGCAGATGTTGCCACACGGGTAGCATAGCGAGTGCGGGTGTGGATGCTCTCAGCGGTTGCCTGAGCGCAGTTGCAGTCGGTCAGAGGGTATGCGATGGTGCCTGCGCCAATGGTGATGACAACAGGGGCGTTGATGGTGGTCGTGTCCGGGATGCTCTGGGCAACCACAATGCAATAACGCTCTCCGTTCTGGTATGCGCCAGCAGGAATATTGATAGTCAGCGTATCATTGGCGAACGTGACCGACTGGCTCAAGACCAGATGGGGGCAGAGTTTGCAGCTTGTTTTGCAAGCCATAATGTTTTTCCTCCTAAAAAATCAGGGGCAGAGGTGTCTTACCCCTGCCCCGATGGTTCACCCGGTATTATCGGGGAGTGTTGGTTAGCAGCAGCCGCAGCAGTTCACGCCCAAGTTGGGGTTTGCCACCTGATAAGCGGGAATCGGACGAGGATTGACCCGGTTCAGGATGGTGTCAGTCTGCTGAGACATCACGGTGGTCAGAAGCGCATTCTGCCGATCCTGAGAAGCCGCGAACTTCAGGCTCTGGTTCTCAGCGGTCAGAGTGGCAATCTTGTCCTGCGTGAAGTAGTCCATCATGGCGCGGTAGTTTGCGTTGCAGTTGTCGATAACTGCACGGGTATTGTCTGCGATAGCCTGACGGGTGGCGCAGTCTTCCGTTGCGATGGTGTACTTCAGGTCGCCGATCAGTTGCTTGTTCTCGCAGCAGCAAGATGCCAGCTGCGTGGCAAGTGCGGTCTGACCAGCCTGCCGTGCGTTGCCTTCCTGCATGATGGCAAGGTTGATGGCATTGTCGCCGTTGGACACGCTGCGCTCCAGACCGTTCACTAGCTGTGAATTCTGGTAGCCAAGCTGACAAATGGCGCTGTTCACGCCCGCGAAGCCGCTTGCGATGTTAGCGTTGATGCCGTTCATCTGTGCCAGCTGGTCATAGCCCAGAGTGCAGATGCCGTTCTGGATGCCAGCCAGAGAGCGAGAGGTATCCTGCTGGTAGAAGCCCTCAGACAGCGCTGCACGAGTGTCGTTACCGCCCTGCCCGGTTGCGCCAGTGCCGACCAGATAGGGGATGTAGCTGTTCATGCCGTTGTCGCCGCCGTTTCGGTTGTAGCCGTTCGTACCCCAGCCGAAGATGATGGCGAGGATAATAACCGCCCACAGACCCTCGTTGCCGAAGAATCCGCTGTTGTTATTGCCGCCGTCCTGCCCAGCCAGATAGCCAGTTGCAAAATCGTCCATAACAAAACTCCTTTCAGTTTTGCGTTATGCTATCCCGCTGCCGTGTGCAGCGGGCGAAGCCAAACAAAAGCGGTTTTTGTCAAGTCCGCAAAACTGAGAAGCGTTTCGCTTAGAGGGATGCTGTTATTTAGGCAGCGTCAGGTTCAGGGCGCTTGCCAGCCGGTTCAGGTCGATTCCACGCTCTTTAGCGAGGTTCTGCGCCATCGTTCGGAGCTGTGCTTCATTCTTGCCTTGAATCAGGTTCAAGCCCTGCATAATGGGGGCGCTCTGCCCGCCTAACTGCTGGATAAGCCCCATTGGGTTTTGCCCAGCACGAGCCAGATTTGCAAGCTGCATGATGGGGCTGTGGGTAATCATATCAAACGGAGGGGACATCGTTATTCTCCTTTCTTCGCTGTGGCAGCGGGTTTCGAGAAGCTCTTCTGCCACTTTTCCAACTCGTTGACCTTGTTCACGAGTTCGTTGTACTGCTCAATAGGCACATACTGCTGTGTCGGTGCAGCGGTCTGCTGTGCCTGTTGCGCCTGCATCTGCCGCCATGCTTCCGGGCTGTAAAACTCCTGCACATAGGATTCACAGGTGTCCGGGTTGAGCCGCTTGCAGTAGATCACGCCGCTGCGCAAGTCCGGGCAGTAGGTCGGTCTGCCGTATAGGTCAGAAGGTATCGCCAGAAATTCCTCCCTGCTGGAAACAGGTCTGCCAAGCAGCCAACCGCCGTCTTGCGCCGACTGCTGAACAGGCTGTTGCCCGTTCATCGGCTGCGGGCGCTGCGGTTGTGTCTGCTGCATCTGCGTGTTGGGCATGGGAGTGGCAAGGCCCACCGTGCCCATGCCGCCGTAAGGATTCACTGGCTGCTGCGGAACATAGGGCGCTCCGGGTGTCGGATAATAGCTCATAAAACATTCCTCCTATTGCATCCAGTGTACCGCATTGGCAGAAAGCGAAAGACAACGAAGGTACAACGAAGGACAAAAAAGAAAAGCGCCCACACGGAAAAATCCGTATGAACGCTTAACTGTAAAGACGCACACATTGGAGTGCAATGTTAGAATATCACAATATCCAATATACGGCAATAGCTTCGACAAAACTAGTGTGCATAAAACAGAATCCCCCACTTTGCCTACAAAATACCCCGCGTGGAATGCAGGGCTTCGACAAAGCGGGGGATTTTTTATGCCGCCGAAACGGCGAAGTATAAAATCAAGAGCGGAACCGCCCACAGGCAATGCCACTCTCTACAAAGGCCGGAGCCTTTCAATCAGGGTCTCCCAAGTGCATAGGGATATAAAACGGAATAAACCGCTTCCAACTGTGGCAGTGTCTAGGCCAGAACCGCACGATGTATCAGTCTCCAAACAGATGGAAAGTAGTATAATATTTTGCAATTCTTGCAAGCCGTTCTTCTTTTGTGTTGCACATAAGCGTCACCATATAAAAGCGTCTCCCGCATGGTACGCACTGTAAGTAGGCGGGCGGGAGACTGGTCGGCGCCTATCTGGCAACCGCTTTTTTTCATTCCCCGATAAAGCACGGGGCTGGCCTACAAATATCCACCCTAATGCGCTTCTACGAGAGGCCGGGAGGATTTGTTGAGGTTATTATACCACAATCCGTGCAAAAAGAAAAGCCAGAGGGTAAACGTTCTTCCTCTGGCTCTCTGTACACATTTCTCCGAAGTGTGTGTACTCTACTTCGGACTATATAGACATTATATCACATATCCAGCATTTTTTCAATGCCTTTCAGCCGGTAGCCTATCGCCGTCCGGCTGTAATGTGTCTGTGCTGCAATGTCCGGCAGCGGGAGCCGCTCAACGTACCGCAAAAGAGCTATCTTACGGTCTACCCTCCCAAGCGGTGCGCTTTTGATGGCGGCAATCATCTGCTGTCGTTCAAGTCCTTGCAGCGCAGCGGGCAGCACTACACGAGCCGCCGCCACAGGCAGCACCGAGCCAGAAGGGCTGCGGCAGCTGTCCTGCGTTGCGCACTCGAACGGTCACGGCACGGTAATGTCCCATTTTGCCGCCGTTGGCAAAATTGTCACGCACTGCAGGCCATAAAATCGGGTATGCGCGCTGGTCGTAGTAATAGCGCAACGGTTGCTCGTATGTAGTGCTTGCCATGATATTACCTCTCTTTCAGGTGACAGCCCGGGAAACAGCACTCACAAGGGATGTCTTTGGTGCAGGTGTGGCGGGATTCTTTTTCCTTGCGCTTCTCTTCTTCCGCTTCACGGCGCTTTCGCGCTTGATTTGCGGCGTTTGCGGCGGCAGCGATAATGCCGCCCATGGGTACGGGCATATGTATCCTCCTTACTGCTTTTTGGAAATTTTAACCCAGCGAGTTTTCATTTGGTGCGGGTATTGCTCCGGGTTTTTAGGCCTTCTTTTTCCTGTCCACTCAACACCGCCTGCTTTTCCTTCGCATTTATACCCGGCTGCCTTCAGTGAGTTCCCCGTTTCGGTGTCCAAAATGTACGTTACGACTTTTTTGTAGCCCATTGCTCTTGCGGCGCGATATGCTGCGCCGTATAGCATACTGCATACATCCGGTGTGCCATCTGTGCAAAGACGCGTGACCTCTAGTGTATAACCATCATCTAATATTCTTGACACTGGTCTGCCGCAAATCGCAACGCCAACAAGTACACCGTCATTTGTGGCTCCAATGGAGAACTTATGTCCAACGACGGTTCCATGATGCCGGTGATGCTCTTTGACGTACTCGTTTGCTGTTTTTAGAGTGACAGGGCATAACTCTAGCATTCTTTTACGCTTCCTTTCCTAATGCCGCTCGTGCGCGGTCAAAGAAAAACTGGATTACCTTGCTCATGGTCTCTTCCGTGATAGCCCAGCTGACCAGCCTGCCCAGCTTGCTATTGTCCAGATAGAGACGCAGCATTTTGACGCACCACGCCTTGCGCTCTGCACCGCGCTTGGTGCCCTGAATCTCCCGCTCTGCCTGAACGATGAGATTGAGTACCAGATTTTTGACTGCTGCGCCGTAGCCCAGACGGATGCCGCCGATGGCGTAGAAGACGAGTCCGCCCAGCATCAGGATGACGGCCACAGGAACCGGGATGATGCTCAAAATTTCATTGATTGCTTCCATGATTGGTAACTCCTTTCAAAAGATAGTTGTCGATACTGGCCTTGCTTTTCTGCATCCCTTCGTGATTGTCTCCGGAGAGCTGGGCGTCCAGCAGATTCCGCACACCATCAAGAGCCAAACAAATTTCTTCGTCGATTGCGTCGAAGCGGGTAAGATCGCGCTTTAGGGCCGCTGCGTGCTGAGACGAGATGCTTTCGACTGCGCCCAGCCGTTGCTCGATAGCGTCAAGCCGCTTGTTTTGCTCGGCGTCGGGGGCTTGTGCCTTTTTGATGTACTTGTGGATGATGTCCAAGACTTTGTCCAGCGTGACCGCCCCTGCACACACGCTGCCAACAACGCCCAGCACCCACAAAAGAGCCTGCTCTTTAGTCATGCGCCCTCCCGGAGACGGGTCAGGCCCTTCTTTCTGATGATGCGGGGATAGTTCACGGTCGTGACGTCGAGATCCACCGGCCCGTTGATACCCGGCACGCTGCCCTTGCTGGTGTGCTGGTGCGCGTTGTACTTAAAGCTTACCTTGGGAGTCTTGCCGGTATAGTCTGCCAGCCAGACGTCGTAAGGCTTGAGCGCCGCACCGCCCACATAAAGGCGGGAGTTGGCAAAGCTGGTATAGGTGTAGAGCTGGGCGTAAAAGCCCATCGCCTCCACCCGGGCCAGCGCATAAGCCGTCAGGTCGGTGAGGGCCTGCTTGCCCAACTGCTTGAGCTTATTGTCCTCCACGTCTACAGCCACCGGAAGGGTCAGCTCTTTCCCCCGCAGAGCGTCAGCCAGAAGGGCCAGCTCTCTATCTGCGCCGGTACGGCTGATGGCATAGGTGTAGTAGTACACACCCACGTCTAACCCTGCCAGTTTTGCGAGTTTGTAATTGTTCTCAAAGGTGGGGTCAACGTAAAGGCCGTCTGTCCGGGTGCTGAGTCTTTTGTTGGTGGATACCGTCTTGAGCATGACACCCTTGTAGCCAACTGCTTTGATTTTTCGCCAGTGCACAAGATGCAGATTGCCCTGATAGCGGCTCACGTCAATGTACCGGTAGGGCGGGTCTCCTTCCCAGCCGGGAGGAGCGGAGGCTTTGGTGTCCACAGTGGACACGTCATAAATGCTATTCTTGTCGTTGTAGATGCGATAATCGCCGCCCGGTGCGCCGGAAATGCCTGCGGAGGGATGGGAAGGGCCAAAAATGCCAGCGAGAAGGTTGCTCAAAAACTCAAAAAAGCCCATACGACACGTCCTTTCTCAAGCGTTGCTTTCGCCTACGATTTCCTCAAACCCGCTCTTGATGAGGATGTCCTTCACCTTCGGCTTCAGCAGACGGGGGCAGCGCTCATACAGAGCCTTTGCCTCCTCCACAGTCTCAGCGGACATAATTTCCTGTGCCCATAACATAGCCATCATAAGTACCATCCTTTCAATTTTTTGTGTGATTTTATGCATAGACAATCTCCGACATTTCCATCAGACATTGTGTAAGCATTTCGTTCTTTTCCTGAAGCTCTGCGATTTTTTCAGCGTCAGTCTTCTCGACAGGCTCCATCCAATCCAGATACTTCTCAGGAGCAGCTGTAACCTTTTCGAGATCGATTTTGCTTTCATTGGCCACGATTTCCCGGTAGTTGCATTCCCACACCTGCTGTGCAGGCTGCGATTCGTCATACTGCCGTTCCATCCACTGGCCGTTGACACAGATAAAGATATACAGCGTATGGCCGTCACGCACAGACCGAACGGCGGGCTGCTCTGCATCGAAGCTTGCTTTCATGTACAACACTCCTTTCATTTATAGTTGTCTCATACCACCTTGCTTTCAGTGGGACTCCCCCCTCTGCCGCAAGCGGCATTCACCCCCGGCGCAAGGTGTCAATCGGCGGCCAAGCAATACCAGCCCCCGATCCCAAGCCAGTCCCGGCAACGCACACACGAAGCGCCAGCACCCGACCAGGTCCCGAGATCACTGCCTTGCAGATATTCACGCAGGGCGTTCTTGCTTGCGTTGCCATCACCATAGACGCGGTCGCCGACACCCGTTTTATCTCCGGAGCCTTGCGTTGCAGGCCACGTTACGCAGGTTTCCGGGTCGAAGCCGATGTCTCCGATCCACCAGTTGCCTGCAGGGAAGCTGCCGACTTTCTTGTAGTTCGCCAGAATCTCAGCGTCAATC
>OIYY01000118.1_pt1 | contig 59756 bp, 54 predicted proteins | sample 1588341 | NCBI WGS metagenome assembly OIYY01 (sample SAMN03283287) | human gut metagenome | biome: human-associated habitat; material: feces | host: Homo sapiens | place: Peru | collected 2012
GGTACGGCACTTCGCTTTCTTCAAATGAGTTTCTTTTCATATTCTGATTATATTTAGAATGATACTTTACATATTGCCTTGCAAAGATAAGTCTTCGCACATGAATACAAGAAAGCCTATGCTCCATCGTCCAATCTTTTCCGTTTTATTATGATTATATCATTATTTCATACTCTCAATCATACTTTAATCTTATTTTATGTTATACTTTTATGGCATCGCCAATCACTCTTGATTTCTTTCCCTAACTTTGCACCATGAAAAGAAAAATTGTGGTATTATGGATAATAAGTTGTCTGGCGGTATCGAGTGCAAAAGCGCAATTCAATACCGTTAGCGACAACGTGTGCCGTTACAAAGTCAGGAAAGTGGAGGAGAAGTTTCTACTTCCTGCCAATCAACCTGTAGATTCTATACAAGCAAATCTACTTCAACAGGAAACAGACTCAAAGGATAGCAAACAAAAACAGTGGATAAGCAGCTATCCAAGCATCACTTATCCACTGAAATCAATCAATGTCACCAGTCCTTACGGCTATCGTCGTGACCCTATCACAGGAAAACAATCATGGCACAATGGTTTGGATCTTCGTGCGAAGAATGAACCTGCCTATGCTATGATGGAGGGTATTGTTGAAAAGATAGGGTATGACAGTCGTTCTGGCAATTATGTTACATTGCGACATGGCAAGTTTTATATCAGCTATTGTCATTTGTCTTCAATCATAGTTCGTAAAGGAGAATATGTTTATCCCGGTATCATTGTTGGTGTCACTGGTAATACTGGCCGAAGCACAGGTAGCCATCTCCACCTTACATGCAAAAAGGATGGCAAGAGTATCAATCCCGTCATCCTTTTCACAGCTAACAGTTCTTCGTTATAACGAAAACAGACCGACATGAACTCTTATTCATATCGGTCTGTTTTCGTCACCACCACCTACTTCTTTTACGTGTTTTTATCACAATTGGTGTGTAAGGAAATCCTTCTTGGGTCATTTTCAAGCCATCGCCATCAAATTGAGTAATTTGGATTTCAGTATCATCCTTGATGAGTTCACTTTCATAATAGCATGCCAATACAGAAAAATAAGTGAAGTCATCTGTTCTTCTGCATATTTTGTACCATTGATCAGTCTCACTTTTCTCTATCAGATACGTATTATTGATGACACAAATATTGTCATCTGCCACAATTTCCCATTGCCTTAATGGTCTGTTCATAAGTCCAGGGATGTTTCTTACATAGCACCAGTCGCCTTCTTTCAATATGTTCAGATAACCACGCTTGAACAGGACTGGTCTTGTATAATGTTTCCTGTGTGTGATAGGGTCAACCCAAAAACTTTCATTACTCTGTGCATCATCCACATGCCAAATGCCGTCTTTCTCGATTCTTATATTATCTTTCGCTGTTCCAAGATATTTCTTGATAGGATAGAAGTTATCGACAGGATAATATTCATAAAGTTTATATGAATTCTTAAGCTTTTCTAATTCTTCCTTCCTTTCTTCTTTGTCTTTTTTTGCAAACTCAGCCAACTCCTCACGAGAGTCAACTTTCTCCAGTTGGCTGCCTATGTTCTTCTGTACAAAATATTGTTCGTTCTCATCAACATACAGTCGTGCGTTGCCTTCTCCTTCTTTGTATATATACACCTTGTTCGGCTCGTCCCAAGGAATAAACCTATGCTTCCAGCTTAGTCCTGTTCCTACTTGTAGTTCCAAGGTCTTCACCGTCAGGTAGGTCTTTTCATCAATATACTTCGATAGTATGCGAGGGTACAGCTTTTTGCCATCCTCTGTACTGAAATCGATGCCCATCAGCTTCACACTTTGTGGCTTATTGGCAAACCACAACCTGTTCCGCAAGTCAATCCATTCCTTCCTACCTACTTTCTTTCTTATATAGCAATAGGCAAAGCCATCATTGGTCACTTCTATCTTCTTATATATGCAATCTAATATCACATTGCCGCCATTGTCTTTGATGCCCAACAACCCTTTGTCGTTCTCCATCAGGCTATAGCCATAGGTGTCCATAATCATCTGCTGTTGACGCTCATGATTGATGATTTTCATCATCTCCTCATCACCATCCATCATCAGGTCCATCCTACAGTTGTGACTATTGACTTGCATACATGTCTCTTGCAGAATGTCTTCCAGAGAAGTACGTCCTTCAAACATACTCTGCCAATCTCTATCCACAGATGGCAATCCGAACCGCTTATACAGTCCTACGTTGTCCAGTATCACGCAATATTCCTTACCCTCTGCCACTCGCAGTCCTCGTCCTACCATCTGCATATACTTTGCCAATGACAGCGTAGGTCTTGCCAGTTGGATAAACTCCACATCAGGACAGTCGAAGCCTTCTGAGAATAAATCAACGCTCACCAGTACCTCAATCTCCTCGGAAGCATTTGAAGCAGATTTTATGGAAGAGGATAGCGAGGAAGATTTGAACCGTTCTATCATGTCTTTTCGTTCAGCAAGCGGAGTCTTGCTCGAAATCGCAACAGCCTTGATGCCATTCTCCCGATAGTACTCTGCAATATGCTCTGCATGCTGAATACTTATGGCATACACGATGCCTTTCTTTCCTGGTACATACTGCTTGATGGTTAAACAAAGTCTTTCGAGTGACGGTCTTACATCCATAACCTTGTTCAACTCCTTCTGCTGATAGTCACCATCAACTCCTCGCTTCTGCAACGAATCAATAAGTAGTTTGTCGGCACTGTCAGGCTTGATGGAGTAGTAGTCATACAGGCTCAACCGCCCTTCGGCAATAAACCGTTCCATACTCCAGGAACATAGCAATGCATCAAACAAATCGGTAAATCCTTTGCCGTTCATTCTGTATGGTGTAGCCGTCAGCCCCAACTTCTTCGCTTTCGGATAGGCGTTCATCACCTCAGCGTACGTCTCTGCCAACGCATGATGCGCCTCGTCAATCACAATCAGACTCGGCTTTTCCTTTATCTCCCGATAGTGTCTTGACAACCATTGTATGGATGTCACTTGGATTTTCTCTGAATCCAAGTCAGGAAAGAATCTTGCAAGCGTGTCTTTGATTTGTGATACGAGTTCTCTGCGATGAGCAACCACCCATACATACTTCTTCAAGTACATCTCCACAATGGCTGCAAGCACATGGGTTTTCCCTGTTCCAGTCGGCATTTGTACCATCACAGAGTCATGATGTCTAAATGCCTCCTGCACTCGTTTCACCATGTCCTCCTGATAATCAAAAAGCTTTATCTTCTTCAATGTCATTTCAAAAGCCTTTTTGTTCTTTTACTTTTTTACCTTTTTACTCTTTTACCTTTTTACTCTTTTACCTTTAAAAGATTGATTGTCTGTGTTTTTCCCGTGATGTTTGTTACCATGGCGATACCGTTGTCATAAATCTCCACCTTCTCATATCTGGCATCAACAATCACTTTTCCTTTTAATGTCATAACACCCCAATGTCTGGGAATCTCTTCAAAGGCACAATAGGCACCGACAGGTTGCGCTATACTGTGGTAGAGAGGTGGCACGATAACTTTACCATCTACCTTCACGCCCCATTTCTTTCCTGCCTGATACAATTCCACATGCCCGGCCTCTGACTTCTCATGCAAAAGAAGCATATCCTTTGCTTCCTTTTCCTTCTTTTGTAGCATCATCTCATGATAGTATTTCTTACCAAGCCGAGGCATCACATATTGTAAATCCTCCTCTTCGTTCTTTGGGTTATTGCATCCTATATAGGTCTTCTTCAAATTAGAATCCACCAGGTAATAGTCTTCCTTACTGTCCATAACAACGATACCATCACCATAAAGATTGGCACACAGCCAATACACATGCTCATAATCATTACGCAAAAAGCACACATCCTTACTCTCTATTGAATCTTTACGCATCAAACCATCACCGCCTTTATAATAGTACCATACCTGGCAACCACTTCCTACGGAAAAATCATCGTGGTATATCAAGTAATGTCCACGGTTCAATAGGGCTGATTGTGAAGGGCGATAAGGTAAAGCAAAGTCCTCATAGGTACGAGACCTGAAGAGACCATTATATTCAACGAACTCCCATTCATTAATGGTGATTACCTTGGGAGCATCCTTCGCATGAATGTCCTCGTCGATGAGAAATCTCGCCAAGAGGTCGTAGTAACATACTGTCTTTCTGCGAGGTCGATAGGACAAGATATTCCCTCGCAAGAACTTCATGTCATAATAGTTGCCTGGTTCTATCACCTGTTCGCCTTGTCGGTTTACCACCGTCATCTTTCCGTCAGGCAGTTTGACGATGGCAAAATCATCATTGCAATCAACAAGCTCCCGATACTGCAACGACCGCATCAGTTCCTCATGGCTCATCACCATTATCATTTCCGAGCCTTGACCGATAGGCACAGTATCTTGCTTCCCGTACATCAAGAAGAAATCTCTTTCTTTCGGAGTCTCCTTCTTTCTGCTGTATTTCAATCTTCCTTCAAACGTCGCCTTCCAGTTCCATACTTGCGATGGCAACCCGAATACCCGATACAATCCCACGTTATCAATAATCACACAGTTCTTCTTCCCCTTGGCAACACGCAGTCCACGTCCCACCATCTGCAGATACTTGGCAAGCGAGAGTGTAGGACGAGCCAACTGCACAAACTCCACATCCGGGCAGTCGAAGCCCTCCGAGAAAATATCAACATTCACCAGCACTTGGATATCGCCTTTCTTGAAAGCCTCAATATCAGCTTGTCTTTCCGCGGCAGGAGTCTTCGAGTCAATGGCAACCGCCTTGATGCCATGCTCTTGATACAGTTCCATAATTTTCTTTGCATGAGATATGTTGATAGCATACACTATGCCCTTTCTATCTTTGCCATACTCCTCAAAGCTTTGGTAAAGCCTTTCGATGGAAGGTCTCTTGTTCAGCAGCATATCCATTTCCTTGTTCTGGTAGTCACCGTCTGCCCCTCGCTTCTGCAAGGAGTCGATGAGCCGTTGCGTCACACCATCCGACTTAATACTCACGAAGTCGTAGGTCGCCAATCGTCCTTTGCAGATAAACTCAGGAATATTCCACGACTGCACCAACACATCAAACAAGTCCATAAATCCCTTACCGTTCAATCGACAAGGCGTAGCCGTCAGTCCCAAGAACTTAGCCTTAGGAAACCTCTCCCACATCTCCTTATAGGTTTTGGCAAGCGCATGGTGCGCCTCGTCAATCACTATCATCCCAGGTTCTTCCTCAATCTCATTATAATGCCGAGACAACCATTGTATTGACATGGCTTTTACAGAGACCAATAGTGACTTGTTTTTTGACGAAGAGTAAGAATAGAATTTCTTTATGGTTTCCTCTATTTGCGAAACCAATTCTTTACGGTGTGCAACAATCCAAACCTTCGTGTTTGGATTATCTTCCACAAAAGAGTCTATAGCTGCCGTCAACAGGTACGTTTTTCCTGTACCTGTCGGCATTTGCGCCATTACGGACCGATGAAGACTAAATGCCTTCTCAATCCGCTTCACCATGTCCTCTTGGTAATCAAAGAGCCTGATTTCTTTCATTGCTTGCTCAGTACATGCTTCACAAATTCTTCCAAGTAGCTGGTGTTCCATTTGCGCCACACTAACTTCTTGACATACCCATCCACTTCCATAGCAAGTTTACTTTCTTCTGTCTCTGTATCTTTAAGTTGATACAATTCATCATACAAAGAATTGCGCATACTCGACATCATGAGAAAAATAGTAGATTCAATCAGCACATGTTCTGTTTTTGCTTCTTCCCCTGCTATCATTTTGTCTCCAATGGCTGAGACATATTCCTCCAAATATTGCATATCGTTTTCTCTGGCGAATCCAAACTTTTTCAAGGAAGCTTCCTTTCCTTTGATTTCGAAAAATATGGCATTGCAGAACGTAACATATTCCTTTTCGTTCAGTGACTTCATGAATGTAGGCAGATAAATATAGGTCGGGTACGTCTCCATGCAAGCAGGAATTTCTATCTCCTCAGGCAGTTCCACACCCGAAGCCTTACCATCCTCTCTTGCAGTCGATATAATCTCGCCAGTCTCAGGATTTCGGGCATCCAGATAATTGCCAAAGTCAAAATTCCTATCTATCTCGTCAATGCCAGTCAGCTCCTTCAGCAACATCTTCGGCTGCTTGGCATCACTCTTCATGATTTCCTTGAACACATCCACGCTTGCCATGCACAGATTACCCACGGCAGAGGCAAACGCCACGTTCATCAGCAGATTACCATGCAGCAGATCATCGAACTTCTCTCCATAGATACGCATGGAGATATACCATTCCTTGGGATTGCCTTCAAAGCCGATGGTGGAGATATGGATGTCCTCGGCTGTATCGGTATGCTGACCATACAGACTACTGATGACAGGATATTTCTTCTGGAAATGACGTTTGATCATCATCTGTATGCGGTCAAGTCCGTTCTCCGTGAAGTCCAACACATGTGCCCATCGGCAGCATGCCATGATATATCCATCATGGTTCAGGAAGTTCATGTTGAAGTACTGGTGCTCGTTGATTCTCACCGTCACCTCCAACTGCTTATGGGTCTTCTTGTTGAACGCGAACGTGCCTTCTGGCGGAAAATCTAAAGGCACACTCGTTGTAAATACTGGTAAAAGTACAGGTGCTTCTCTCATTATGTTCTGTTTCATTGTTAGTAAAGTTTTACAGCCACAGGCTCACCCTCAAAAGGATTCTCTGGCATCAAGTCCATCAGCCTCTTCTTCATCCCTCGATAATGTTGGTACTGTCCTGCATTCTCAGCGATAAATCGACAAACATCCTGCCGTTTCTCCTCATTGTTCCATGCTTTGACAGTCGCAACCAAGGCGTGATAGCTGTCGAATATCAGTTTCCCGATACGTCTTTTGTATTCGCCTACTAAATCTTGTATGTCATCTCGGTTGATGAGCAGTGGTATATGCTTGCACAGTGCCATGGCAATGGCATACGCAGCATCGGGTCTGTTCTTCTCCAATATCTGTGGGATGGATTTCTTGTGCCACCGTTCCAGCAGTCGCAGCAGAGCCATGAAGTCATCATTGTCTCTTGGCTCAAAGCTTACTTCCTGCATCAGATATTTGGAGTATTCCTCTTCATAGTCCACGCTTAGCCCTTTCGGAATATAGTTGATTCTCGGTCGCTCCATCTTGGCCCAATATCGCTGTCTCTCCATCATCCGCTTGCGCTGCTCATCATTTTTGATGCGAACCAGCTTCTCGTAGTTCACCATCGTCTCAATCTCCCTGAACTCAGGAGTATTCATCACCTCAGGTTTCAGATGCTTCTTGATGACTTTTGTCAGATAGCGTCGCCATGCCTCCTTGTTCTCTTCGGTAACGAATGACGGACATTGCTCTCCGTAGAAGGTGTGCCAGGTGAATGGCTCGAAGTCAAGATGCCAAAGGAAGGATTTATGTTGGGTGTTGTTTGGTTCCATTTTCTATGTTATTATTCCAATGCTTTCCAATTAACAGTTCGTTCAAACTTCTCGATTTTCACATTCTTATCAACAAAGTTCTCGCTCTGAGCCTGATTACAAAAGAGCACTATATTCTTTTCTCGTGTCTTTGAACTGCCATATATCAATCCATCTACTTGTTCTCCTTTAGCATCTCGAAACATATAGCGAAGAAACTCTGTGAAAACTTGTGTCGGTATATATTGCAAATGGTTGGTGTCTTTAGGGTCAACTCTTTGGGTTATATTCTCATTGAAATGATGAAGAAATTGATTTTCCTGCCAATTGTTCACCCAAAATGATTGCTCTGGTATTGAAGTCAAATCTATCACTTTCAAATCTTTTGCTGTTTCAAAAGTACCAACAATCAGTCCCTTAGAATCACCACCAACACATTCATTAGTGGCAGTTTCTTTTTCAAATGAAGCGTAAAACATAGAAATTCCTGCAGGACTCATTCTATTTGGAAATGCAAGATTGTCTGGCGGTGATGTAATATCAGCAAACTTGTAGTTCAAATTTACATCATCCACTTTACGAGCACGATATAAATTCGTTCCCTTAGGAAGTGATTTCACCAATCCTTGTTCTATTATCAAATCACTCAACACACTTAGAATGTCATCAGAATGTCCATCTTTTTCTTGAATGATATTTCTGAACTCTGGTGTCGCAAGGAATGTGAATCGACCACGATGTTTTACAGTATTGACAAATCTATCCCATTGATTGGCATATTTAACACTTCTGTCTTCATCATATATGTCACTACTAATCCATTGTTCTGTCGTAAAACAACTTTTGATGTCATCATCTAGGTCTTCATCATCTGTAATAAAATCAAGCCCATCCATAAGTTCATCTACAGAATCAAAATATGTCAAGTTCTCAGGAACTACATATTCACCTATTCTCTTATAGCCAGGTATCACTTCTTGCTCATCATCATAAAACCCATTAGTTAAATACAGCCCAGCATCATCTAAAGAATTGAAGTACAAGCCTATCTTCCATACTATTTGCTCGCATAAAGTATACATATCACAAACTGTATGCTTTTTTCCACAATAAGAACAAGTTCCTTGTTTTCCGTGCGATTCTATTATGCCATTCAGATATTTATCTTGAAAATGACAAGTGCAAACATATTTGTCAGAAAGATCACGACTTGGCCAGTCTCCATTTTCTTGCATATCCATCATGTGTTTCTTTACCCATCCCATAAACTTTCAATTTTTCTTTTTCTTCCAATACTGAGTTAAACGCTCATTTACTTTTTTATTCGGAGAGAAAACACGTACCTCATCTATATCGACATCACAATCTTTGAGATAATCCACAAGCCCTCTACTTAAAATTTTACATTTATCCCAATTGGCTATGAAATAACGATTCGGTGTAACCCTACTAATTCTATCCCAGTCCTTACTGCTTAACTTGCTTTTACTCAAGTCCTGATATATAGGGTAAAAACTATGTTTCAGCATCTCTACAGATAGTCTGTCTTTCCAATTATGCGCAAGAAGATACAAGTACAAGTAGAAGTCTATACACTTCTCTCCATTATCTGCTTCCAACAATGCTCTCCAAGAACAAGATTGTGACTCTTTCACATAAATGGCAGTTGGATCTATTTGATGTATAATAAAATTTTCAACTCGCTCATTGATAATCTTTTGCTTTTCCAACCAACCCCAAAACTCTTCTTTCTTCTGCATACAAGATAGGAGCAAGAATGGAGATATAACAGACAAATGAGGATTGTTCGCTGAATCAAATATTATTTGGACTGCATCATTAGTGTTAATTACTAATTGCGAAGAAATATTCTCATCTGCAAGAGCTTCTGAAGCTATTACTTTTTTCAGCAATTCATCCCAATATTTGAAAGTAGCAAAGTCACGTCTGCAATACAACAAAAATATATCATTGAATTGTTCGTTTGATATTCGCAGCCACATACCCGAATCGAAAAATCTGTCATTATCATTCAAGAAAGGCAAAATTTTTTTCCAATTGTTATTTGCCATTCTAAGTAACTCTTCTTCTTCCATGTGGTCAATGGCATATAGCAATGCATTACATGCAGTTTCATTAGGATGCTCTATCTTTGCAATTTTATCCATCAAATCTAAATAGTCATTATGACTGTTTTTGTCTAATACCATTAATCTTTGAGTAAAATGTGTCAGCAAAGGATGTAAAAACGAGTCTTTTGCTAAAGATGCAATTTGAAAGAGATAATCTTCCTCAGTCCCATACAAAGAAGATATTTTCTCTGATAAGAAGTTGCTTTTTAGTCTTATGCCTTCATTTTGCTTTGGGAAATATTTTTCCAACAAGGATAACACGTCCGCGTATTCTTTTTCTCCAACTTTTTCATTTAATGCAGTGTCGAGTTCTTTCATCAACATTGCAAATGCAAATAGTTTCTCTTTTTCATCTTTAATGTCTTCCTTAAATAATCTTATTAAACTTGGAAAAGTATCATTCTCTCTTTTCGACTGTTCAAATATGTACAATAATCCAATAGTGAAATTCTCTTTGGCAATTTTACCCTTCCAAGGAGCATTTGATAATGATATATTAGTAATATTGTCAGTAAACTGAATAGAAAAGTCCTCGCTTCCAAGTTTCCTTCGAGATGCAGACCCTGTACTCAGCGAAATCCATTTCAACATATCTAAAGGAAGATATTGAAGTAGATAGAAACATAATGCTTGATATGCTCTTTGGGCTTTATCCATATATATGAATAAATTCTTGTTGTTGCCAAGTAAAAGTAAATATAGAACTAACAAGGACGTGTCATCGAACATATTAAAAACCACATTGGAATTTCTTGTTTCAAAGTTATCGATTTCTATTTTATGTTGATAGAATTCATAGTCGTCCTTTTGAGGTCGCCTGAAGTAATCGTCCAACACCCGAAAATCAAAATTTCTATCCATTTCTTTCAAGTCAACAATTAGAGTATGAGTCCAAACACAACCTGGACGTTCCATTTCTTCTGCATACCATGTTTTGGCAAAAGCATATTTTTCGCCATTAGATAATGGATAGAAGGTCATATACGAATCTTCCCCTAACTCATTTCTGAAACCTGTCCAGTCACTTAGAACAGACATCAAAGATGAGTCGTTGTTAGGTCTTACAGGAAAAGAACTCGCCAAAAGTCCATGACCTTTATTATAGCCATATAAAGTCTGTTCTATTATCATTCCTTTATAAGTAAATATAGCGGAAGAGATAAATCATGTACTATTTTATCTCCTATCTCAACAAAAGATCTTTTCCCTTCTCGCGTCTTTGCTTTAATTTCTTTTTGGGTTGCCTCATAATTTCCCTGGTCTTCTTTTGGATATTCCAGTCCCTGTGCACTCAGACCTATAATTTCAAAATTAGGAATATGATGCTGAATAAAATTGAATAGAGCAGGAGAATACTCTTTCAAATACTTTTCAGGGTTGTTCGGGACAACTCCATTGTCTGTATTCTTATCCCACCAAGACAACACAATCACTACTTTCTTGAAACTTTTCTTGTTCAACAAGCATTTTAGCACCATGATATTCATGGCCACTGCAGAGATCGTTTTTATGGAAAACTGCGGAACTTCTTTAGCAGGCATAGGTTTTTCGTCATCTTCTGGTCCATGGTCATCTTCAAATTCAGGCGGCGTAATCTCATTCATAAAATATACCAATGTATCTGTATCTTTCAACCATTCCGAAACAAGTTCTGATTCTTTCAATTCGACCAAGTCTCGAAAGTTTTCGCCAAGAAAGTCTGGCACCTCAACTTGTATTTTTGTATCAGAATCTGCTACCTTAAGATTTATCTGAACAGTTTCATTTTGGTCAGAATAGTTACGGTCAATAAGTTTCATGTTTTTATAAGCATCACTTAATCTGTTTAGTACAGTAAGGTCATCTGCCAAATTCATCTTATCGGCTACTAACTTTATGCCTTCAATATTATCAGGATGCATCAAACAATACCATAAAGCACCTATATAGGTGGATTTTCCTGAACCAGGCAAACCTGCAATCATACATTTTGTCATATTCATATACCTTCTTCCTTATTCATTCAACAATGTTTTCACCCAATTGGATTCTTTATATTGATAATTTGTATGACTATCCAATGTATTAACAAGATACTTGAACACATCACCCAAGCCTTGGTCTTTCATGTCGTTTGCAACAATTTCGAACTTGCTTGAGATATTGATACCGTAATCAACTTTCATCTTGTTTTCCAAATCTTGGCTTTGCTTCTTATACAACTCTTTAATCTCATCTGTCTGATTTAAGTCAATCTTATTGTATATTATGTCGTACAATTTTGGAACGTCAAACACTCCAGCCGATGCCATACGGCTGAGTAAAAGTTGAAAATCATCACAAAAATCGCTATAGTCATCTTCGTTATTTACGGATGAAGAATCTATAAAGAAAATAATATGATGCGAATTGATTAACCCTTTATCTTGTTTAACATCAGACAAATTACTGGTATAACTATTCTTGTATGTTTCTCCTGCTCTGTCAGAAATGATAAGTTTATTTATTTTATCATTCTTTGACAAAGTTAAGGTCAAGAATTGTCCTTCCAATGTTGTCGTTCTTGAATTTCTGTTGGAAGTTTTTAATGATTCATTGCGAATATAAGCCCTACGCTCAAATCCTACATAAGTGTCAGAGTCAATGAAATTGTGCCCATCAATCTCCCCGTTACACATAAGTTTATGATATAAAGAAGCTACAAATGTTGATTTTCCAACTTCCGAAAACCCCACTAAAGTTACAAGATGAGTATTATAATCACCTAATACATCATTAATGTTTTCATCAGTCAAGGAATCGCAATAATATTGTGCAGCAATTTCTGCTGCATCATCCTTCATGACATTTTCATGCTTTAGCGCAACACCACCAGCTAAAGACTCTAATATATCTTTTTTATCTTCCATTGTGTTATTCTTTTAATAAGTCTTCCAATAGCAGTTCATGGTATAAGTAAACCAAGAACTCTTTTGGACTCAGTTCAAAGTTTTTCAGATAATCGCCATATTCATTATCTCTTGCATTTACTATTTCATGCAATATCAAAGATGAACCAGATTTTATGTCATCAACAAGGCACACATCCGTTTCTGCCAAGCTTTTTAGGATTTTCTCTATCTTCTGTTTCTGCCCATTTCCACCACGTGGAAAAATACGTTGCATTAGCTCCACAAAGTTTTCTCTTTGAGGTATCTGCGGTTTGTTGATAAAATAATGTTCCAATATCAATTGAATCTTCAAGAAATCATTCGTTTCTTTTATTCCTTTTATGAATTGAGACATTTCTTCATCCCATGCCATCAATGCCAAAGATTGGATATTATCAGACATATCATCGGAGATAGTTTCACCTTGTCGGAAACTTCCAGTAAACATTGATTGTACAAAGTCTCTTGGATATTTCTTTTCACCGATTACTTCTCCCTCTGCATATTGGTCATATTTAAAATATAGCTTATATAGTATATTCTGATAATTCAATTTCCCCCAATTCCCATGCACTTGAATCATAACGTTTTGCAACGATAAAGAGCGTAATGCTATATCCTTGTCGTTATCACATTCTTCTATAGCAAAATAAATACAATAGAAAACAAGAGCGCATTTTATACGTTTGGGGAAATTATAGTTCCCCAAGCCATTGTTTGAAATATATTCTGCAACGAAATCGTTTAACTCTTTACATTCCCGATTTGTAACATAACAGTCAGCCAATTCCTCAAAATCTTCAAATGAGAAAGACTCGTTGCTAATGTATTCGGAACAGGCTTTTGCCAATGTGTCTGTTTCTATCTCTTCAAGTGGTACAATAAGCCCACATTGCATGAGAATATCGTTTAGTACATTATTCATCACTTTATCATGTTATATAGTTCTACCCACCTGTTGTCTTTCCTAATTTTTTCCAAGAACACCTGATTTCTCATATAGGCAGAGCCTTTACAATCAATCTGTGGGTACATCTTTTGTATTATCTCTTTTGAATTTGGACACTGTTTAAACTTGTGTCTAACATCACGTTTGGATAAACCATCTGGAAGTCTCTGTTCAATAACTGCTTCAGGTTTATTACCCTCCTTCCATAAATCATGTTTTTTTAATGTAACCTTGAATGGCTTGGATTGTTTTTCATCCTTCACAAATTGTTCCCCATCATACTTCTGAACCCTCAAATCCACTTTCAACACATCGTTTTTATTACCATGTTTTTCAATGGAGAGTTCTATGATATTATAGACAGGTTTATATGTGTTATCATTCACATCTCCCGGATTTAAAGAGCCTGAGTATATATGCACAGCATTGTTATTTATATCACTGTTGGCTATATGAACATGTCCATATAGCTGTAAAGCATACCTTTTATCCAAGTCTTTGGCTATTGTATCTTTATTCAGCAAGAAATCTAACGGATGATGACACATCAGTATGTTAATGATACCATCCTTACATTTTGCACCACGATACGCTATTTGGGGAAGGAAAAGACGATGTCCGTCTGTTCTATTGGGATCTGGGTCATAATCATTTAAATCACTAATCAATGCTGAATTCACGCCATACAAATTAACGTGATATCCTTCGAGGTCATCTTCAAATTCAGAATGCCAAAACATTTCTGCATTATTATGTCTATCAACTTCCCTTTCTAAAGCTCTAAGCATAAAAGGTTCAGCATTGTCTCTCTCATCGTTACAGAAGTTATTGTATTCTTTAAAAGGGGTATACAATTTCTTGATGAAAGAAAAATCTTCGTCAATCATCTTATTCCACAACCAATCACAATCATTCCAGCGATTAGATATAGCTTGATGAATGAATTCTCTCACGCATTTGGGATGTTCATTTACATTCTTGTCATGGTTACCAGGAACGGTATAAACCTCTTCGCTTTTACAAGCAACGGTCTTACACAGGTCTCTGATAAATGAATTAGCTCGTTTATACTCATCTGCAGATCCGCTAAAGGCAATATCTCCGCAAATGAGAATTTTATCAAAGCTATTACCAGTACCTTTACAATAATACTCCAAATCTTGTAACATTTGGTCTCTTATGTCTGTATAATCATCAGCGGCATCAAGTTGCTTCTTCCAATGAATATCTGAAAGTTGTAGTAAACGTATTGTTTTCATTTTATTGCTTTTCTATTCTATATCATTATCAAATCATTCGGTTTTTACACCAGCTTTCTTATAGCAATAATTGGATAATTGAGAAAATTTTACGGTTGTATATTCTTGTACATATTCTGGGTGTTTATTATAAAGTTGTAAACACAACTCTGGATAAGAGCGTGCTACAAGTTGTCCTTCTTCTTTTACAATTGCCATCTTTCTGAAATATGCTTCCTTTGGTTGTTCTGCAAACGCATCCGTTACTTCTTGACAAGTGTATTTTTGTGATTTTTGTATTTTCACAAACGAACGTAAGGTTGAATCCATCAAATGAGTACAATGCTTTTCTTTTACAATAGTAGCAAGGGTTAGAAGTATTTGCCTGAAAATCCACTCATAATCCTTTATAACAGCTGCATTCAAATTAAACTCACTTCCCCTTCTACGTTGAACATCATATATCTTAGCGCAAATCTCTTCTCTTGATAGTCCCTTCAATTCTTCTCTTGATAATTTTGCGTTTCTAATTGCTATGTCCAAGTCGCTATTGTCCATTGCTTCCAAATCTTCTATTGACTCAACATAGTTAGGGCTTAATTTCTGAGCGTATGTAAAATCAACTTCTTTTCCTTTGTAATCATCATTCAAGAGAACATAATATTGGAATGTGCTGAATAATTCTATGTAGCAAAGTAAACTCTTACCGCCTTCTGTATTAGTTTCAGTAAACACTTTTAGTATATGTGCAGGATAATTTGCATCTATCTTGTATCTTTCATTCTCATACAGTATGTCAGGCAAAGATTGGGGTGTGTATGGCCATATATAAGTGTTGATCTTATAAGTTGAAATCCCTGTACTTTCATCAATATCCAATACAGATGCTAAATCTTCACGTTTTACTCCTGCATATAGAGCAATTTCGGTGGCAATCTTTAACAAACCATCTTTTAAGTCATGGTTAAAATTTGGTTTTCCTTTTGAAAAATTGATACCAAGGAATCCTAAATTGCTCAAATCGTCAAACACCTCAAAGTGGTATTGGTCAATATTCTTGGCATCATTTTTCATTTGCTTTTCAACATGCGCACGATAATGTTTTGCAGTCTTCTTTTCTGCAAATAGGAATACTTTTTTATTAGTTTCATCTATTCGGTAAAAAGGTTTGCAAGGAGCAGCTTTCCCTTTCTGATACCTAATCTTATGAATTGGCGTTGATGAAAGCTCACTATTTTCAAAGATTCTTCCAGGCAATACCTTTTTACCCACATTATCTCTATCTAATGAACGAAGAAGTCCTGCTTGGTTTAGAAATACAATAAAAGGTGCGAATATGTCTGTAAATGCCTTATCTCCTTTTGATAAACCACCTCCACATGATTCACACAAGAAATCCCTTGATGTCAAATGACCACCTATTGCATTTGGAATAATATGCTCATCATGACACTTACATTCTTCAGATGAAGGGCATTCACTTAACACTTTTCCACAAACGTAACAATATTTCTTCATAAAACCCTATTATCGAGATTCAGTTCTGGCTGATATAATGCCTCATCCGTAAAATTTGTAATTTCTCTTGTTCCTTCGCCAAAAGAAAATCCTATTCCAACAATAGGCTTCTGTTGTATGATATATGGCAAGTGATATTTCTTGCTTTTAATTTGTTCCAAAGCGACTATTGACAAATCCTTGTCATTCGGTGAATATTTGAATTCCATGATAAAAACAATTTTTGGACAGTCTAAAACCATATCTATCCTACCATCAGAAGTAGCAACTTCAGATAAGGGACGCATTCCTATCAACGTCAATGCAACATGAAAGAATGAATGGAAATAGCCCTCGTTGAATTTCTCCTTGTGTATGAGATAAGGTACACTCTTTATAATGCTATTTATGAGATTAACGAACTCTTTGATGTCGCTTTCATATAAGCATTTTTTGACTTGTTGATATGGAATCGGCACATTGTCATCATTTAAGATTAAATCTAAACATCTATTCGACATTTCAATAATCTCATTAACGATATTGGCAATATCAACAACTATAAAATCCGTTTGCTCTCCTTTGAAATTGTTCTCAACAAGATGATAGTTGTCACGAAGAAATTGTGTAAAATTTTGAAGGAACTTAGCAAATTGACCGACAGATGAGAAATTAGAAGGAATTAAATGTTGCCCTTTTTCCATACCTAAATGGTCTTCTATATTACCCATGATTGAATTAAGATAATCTAGAAGTCGTTCACCTTGCTTCAATCTATAGATACCAGTTCTCCTATCACGATGAATGGATGTATGGATAAAATTCCAATGTTGCCATCGGGCATCCATCCATTCGCTTACATATACAGACAAATCATTTTCCAATTCCTTCATTCTCATCCTGTCCATACTTTCTAATTATTCTTACACGCTTCCTCTATATCCCTTGTCTCTTCCTTGGCATCAGTTATCGCCATCTTGATAACCATGCCAATAAAACCAACGACAACTAATCCTATCACTCCTAAAATTATTTTCCACCACATAGTTTTTAAATTTTAAAGATTATATTTATGTTTTTATACTCTGTAATTCAATAGATTTTACGAGTCAAGCCTATCACTTGAACTTAGCACCGATGAACTGCGGAACCTTCCACAGCATCTTCTCTATCTTTGTCAATGTAGGATTCATGCCATGCGACTGATACATTCTGATATCCTCCTTCCACATCTGCTTCCTTCGAGCCGAGTCGGTGCTCAGTCCGCCCATACGCATCCTCACGATATATTCATGCAGATAGGTAACGCTCAGTTCGCCGCCAAGCAGATAGCGGAACAAGAAGTCCGAGTCGGCGGCTATCTTGTAACTCTCATTATACAGTCCCTTACGCTCAATGGCACTGCGCTTGATGTAGCAAGTAGGATGCAACGGAAGCCAGCCATGGCGCACCTTCCACAGGCGATAATCGCCGCCAATCCAATTACGCACTACCTTATCAGTGTCCTCCGGATTCACAAACAATCCATCGCCATACAGAAAATCGGCATGAGTTTCCTCAAACCGCTTCACTATATTGGATATTGTCTGAGAAGAATACAGAAAATCATCCGAATGTACCAGACCGACGATAACACCAGTAGCCGCCCGGATGCCCTTGTTGATAGCCTCGTACATGCCATGGTCAGGCTCAGAGATTATCTTACTTATCCTGTCCTTATACTCATTGATAATTGAGAGCGAACCGTCCTTAGAGGCACCATCCACCACGATATACTCAATGTTAGGATAGTCCTGCGACAATACACTCTCTATACAACCGCGTATCGTCTGTTCACGATTGTAGCATGAAGTTATAATTGATACTTTCATCGTTTTAACCTTTTATTATTCTTTCTCTTATCTTCACCGCAGGATTACCTTGGTAGATGCCATTTGCCTCCATATCTTTGGTTGCCACGCTTCCTACCGTCAGGATTGCATTATCATGCACTGTTACTCCTGGGCAAACAACTGTTTTAGCCCCGATCCAAGCGCCATCCTCTATATGTATAGCGGCATTACGATAAGGCATGGAGGATATTGTATAGTCGTGGTTGCCAGTAAGCAGCATTGCCCCTTGCGAAATGCAGACATTGTTTCCGACATACACTTTGTCAAGATTGTCTATCCAGCAGCCTTCGCCCAACCAACAGTTATCACCGATGACCAAATTCCAAGGCGACTTCACCGTAACATTATTTTTTATAACCAGACCTTTACCTATCTTTGCTCCGAATAGACGAAGCAGGGCTATTTTAATTCCCATAAATGGATTCCACGATGCTCTTACAATCAAAGCATTCACGAAATACCACAGAGTGGTCTTTAGAAATCCAGCACCTTTATCAAAGTCAGAACCGTCAAAGGTTGCGAGATTTACTTGTATATTGTCCATCATAAAATTCAATAATGGTGTTTGGTTAATAATTTGATATTCAATTTGATTTTATTCATAAAATAGCTTTTTGACTCCGAAGGAAACAATGGCTGATACAACTTGCAACGCTTGTAGAAATAGAATATGGATTGTATCTTCCGCAGCAAGCCACACTTATCATTGCGATACTCTGTCTTTTTCTTGCCAAAGTTTCCTCCCTCAAATATCTCTTTCAAAATGAAGTCGGCATAACTACCATCTATTTCGAATGGAACTTTCTCCGCAGCAAGTCCTAAGTTATGAATCATTATATAGCCCAAAGATTTGGCAACCTTTTCCAATTCCAAATCTCTCAAATAGCCATTCAACCGTTCTTTGTTCACCTCTTCATAATGCCTGTCAAGGAACAATGCCAAGTCACAAACCTGTCTCAATCCAATACCTGCCTCCAAAAGATGGCGAGAGATATGTAGGAGTTGGTGCAAAACTGACAGGGTAGAAGGAACTGCTTCTATCTGTTCTCCACCTATCTCTACACAAAATGGGGGATTCTTCTCAAACTCATCATCAATGATAGCTTGCAACCTTTGTTGCAATCGCTTATCATCAAACAAGCACATATAATAATGCAACTCAACCACCTCATGTTCCAATGAGAACGTAAAATGCTTACGCTCTCGCTTATTGTCTGAATCCTCCGCTGCCACCTTATCCACCTTTGAAGCCCATGCCACAGCCTCCTCACAATCCTCACGATGTTTGAAATAAACATCAATGTCACCACACTGGCGATGCAAAGGATAAGGATAATTGGCAGCGAAAGCCTGACCTTTGAGCAACACTGGAGAAAAACCATGAGTAGTGAACAAATTGAATAACTTTCCTATCAACGCATTCATCCTTTGATTCTTGCGTTCCAGTGTGATGAGATACGCCAGCCATTTCAGTTTTTCGTCTCCACAGCCTTGCTCGTCACTGATATATCCAAGAGAATCCGCCATGACACCGACCAGACATTGTTCCTTGGCAAGATTATATAATTCCTTCCAATCAACATCTGTCATTGCTTTGGCAGATTGCTCGTTTTTCCACAATGCAGATTTCAAAAGAAGGAACAAGTTATCTATCGTTTGATTCTTCATAAGCCCTTGTAAATCTCCATCATCTGTTTCGCCATCACTTGGGCTGAATATTTGCTCTCAATAAGTTTGCGTCCATTACGGCCCATCTGTTCTAACTTTTCTTCCGAGAAGGTAATAAATTTACGAAGAGTATCTACTAGTGGTTGCGTACCAATATCAATGCAAGCCCCAGCATCAGAACTATTCAAATCTTCCCACGGTGCGCCAACCGTTGTAACCACAGGAGTACCAGAAGCAAGGCTCTCCGCTATAGCTAACCCGAAATTCTCCGAATGAGTAGGCAGTACGAAGAAATCGGAAGTCTGGAACAGATGCCACTTTTCTTCTCCATACACACCGCCGACAATCTGTACTATATCATCCAAGCCCTCCTCATGAATTTGCATCTTGAAATTGGCGATATAGTCAGCATCTCCATCACCAGCAATAATGATACGATACTCTTTTAGCTGGTCACGCAAGATAGCGGCTGCCCCAACAAGAAAGTCAACTCCCTTCTTGGGATGTACCCTTGAAAGAAAAAGAATCTGCTTGGTTCGCTTCCACGCTTTTTTCATGGCAATGTTCTCTGCATCTATGCCGAGTTTAACCACCTTGATATTAGAGTTATACCCCAACTTCAAGAGGTTGTCACGTTCGCTATCAGCTGTAGCATGTATGCAGTCCACTTTCTGCACTGCCGCCTTTTGATACAACCATAGCGCAGGAAGCTTGCGAGTCCAGTAATGCCTTTGAATGATCCAAGGCTCCAGCATACCATGCGGTGTCAGCACCACCTTATATCCCTGTTTCTGCGCCAAACGTTGAATCATGGCACAGTCAGGAGTCCAGCAACAGTTGATATGCACAACATCAGGTTTAATGCTATCCAGTAACCCAATAACCGTTTTCTTCCAAGTACCAGCGAACGGACGATAATGCGGAATGTCATGCACCGTGCAGTTCTCCATAGGCAACGGATTCTCCGAAGCATGCGTCAAGATATGCACTTCAGCCAGTTCTCCCAATGGCTTTGCCAGCACCTGCATGTAAGTGGAAGTACCACCCCATGTCCGGTCGATACTGGGAATGTAGTGAATGATTTTCATAGACATATATAAATATTTCAAAGAATAAAGGTTCTATGAATGAAAGGCATCCCCAATAACCTTTTTGGCAATGTTACTATAGAGGAACTTGCTTGCACCTTCACTCTCAGCATTTGTTTTCAGTTGATTATACAAAATAGAGTCATCTACAATATGTTCTACAAATGATTTGTAGTAGTCAACTCCTTTACCATCCATAAAAAGACAATTGCCATTAAAATCTACTTGATCAAACCCACGAAGTTTTGTGACCGCAAGTGGGACCATAGATGCCACGGCTTGCTCCCACATAGCAGAATGAAGACCTGGGAACATAACAAGATCTGCAGCAAAGAAATAATTATAAACAGTATCGGAATTGATCCAACCGATATAAATAACTCTATCAGAAAGCATAGATTCTATGACTGGCTTCAGTTCATCTACGATAGTTCCAAACATAAGAATCTTCACATGAGGATTCTCAATCCTACTTACTGCTTCAGCCAATAAATGAATGTTCTTAACCTTGTCTATCTTTCCTCCAGTAACAATCAAAAAGTCATCATCAGCTATGCCATATTGTTTACGTACAGACTTGCGAATATCATTCTTATGAGCTAAATCCATTTTTTCATCATCAGCCCCCATATACAACAGTCTGACTTTTTGTTCAGGCACCTTGAATACATCTTTCAAGAAAGTGCATCGTGAAGGTGTTACCCCATAGAATATGTTAGACAGTTTCAATAGACGTTTAACAACAAAATAACGGAAAACAAAACCGTTCAAGAAACGAGATAGCGAGTTTTGGTTACTGTTATATTCGTCCATGTGGTTGTCAAAAACGATTTGCACCTGAGGCAATTTCTTTTTAATTTTGAGCAGACACAAATAATTGAAACAAGTAACGTTATGAACATAGATAAGATCTGGCTTCTCTGATAGTACAACATTCGTAAAGTCTTTATACAGATTGAAATGCTTATTGATGTTGTTGGATTTGAACTTATTCTCAATTCTTATCAGTTTACATCCAGTATCCAGCATTTTTGATCCAGCTGGCTCATTGACCACACCACCATTAGATGTAAACTTAGAAGCTGTAGGAGCAATGATAGTAACCTCATTCCCCATTTTCTTGTGATATTTGGTGAGAAGATTGTCTTGATAGGCATACTTCTCACCAAACAGACCACAAAGACAGAGATGTACAATCTTCATGATTATAATCTACATTTTACAAACGACCATCTACGACAGAACGGTCTAACACGCCTTTCACGTCATAGACAACACCATTGTCAACGACCAAGGACTTGACATCAAGTTCTTTAAACTGGTTATGGGCAACAGCCAGAATTACAGCATCGAACTTCTCACCTACAGGCAACTCGCTTACTATATCCACACCATACTCTCGCTTTACACTTTCCTTGTTAGCCCATGGGTCATACACGGTAACATTCTTGGTGTATTCCTCCAAACTTGTATAGATGTCAACAACCTTGGTATTGCGAATATCTGGACAATTCTCCTTGAAAGTTATACCCAAAATAAGAATCTTGGCATCCTTTACCAAGAGCCCCTTCTTGTTCATACACTTGATGGTTTGTTCTGCCACATAATTGCCCATACCGTCATTCAAACGACGAGCTGCAAACATCACACGAGGAAGCACACCATATACTTGAGCCTTCTGAATCAAATAATAAGGGTCAACAGAGATACAGTGACCACCCACAAGACCCGGACTCAGCTTGATGAAGTTCCACTTGGTGGAAGCAGCCTCTATTACGTCGCGAGTATCAATGCCCATCGCATTGAAAATCTTGGCAAGCTCATTCATGAACGCAATGTTTACGTCACGCTGCGAATTCTCGATAATCTTGGAAGCCTCAGCCACCTTGATGGAAGGAGCCTTATGGGTGCCGTTCACCAACACTGAGTTATATACACCATCCACGATGTCGGCTATTTCAGGAGTTGAACCAGAAGTTACTTTCTTGATTTTCTCCACCGTATGCTGTTTGTCACCAGGGTTGATACGCTCTGGAGAATAACCTGCATAGAAATCCACATTGAACTTCAATCCCGACACACGCTCCACTACTGGCAAGCACTCCTCTTCCGTCACACCGGGATATACAGTTGACTCATAAACTACTATGTCGCCTTTGGAGATAACCTTACCAACAGTCTCACTCGCTCCCCACAAAGGGCGCAAATCTGGGCGGTTATTCACGTCAACAGGCGTAGGTACAGCCACCACATAGAAGTTACACTCTCTGATTTTCTCCAAATCTGTAGTACAAACAAAACCATGATTGTCGATGGCATCCTGAAGAAGTTCGTCGCTCACCTCCAATGTAGCGTCGTGTCCTGCCATCAAAGCGTCAACACGTTTCTGGTTCATGTCGAAGCCAACTGTTTTGTACTTCGTCGAGAACAAACGGGCAAGTGGAAGTCCCACATATCCCAATCCAATTACTGCAATTTTAATTTCTTTCATCATATTTCAATTAATTGTTTTTCTTATTATCTTTTCTAAACTGTTCGCCAAATTTCTCTGTCCCTTCTCATTCAGATGAATGACATCACGATACATATCTGTTGTTATGTCCTCATCCAAACCTTTTACAAGTTTAATATGATGTTTCTCAGCCCATTCCATGATGAGCTGTCCACCTTCTTTATATTGATGCGCCATCACTTCACCCACCTCAGGATGAAGATAAATGACAAACGGGATCTTCTTCTCTTTAGAGATTTGCAAGAGTTGGTCAAAGCCTGGGTCAAAGTTCTGCGATTTCTGCGCCACCCCTCCTTTTACGACTTGCGCATCTGGATCTACCAATTGTGTCCGTCCCATCCAATCCTTCACCATTGGCAACAAGTATCTATCCAACAACTCCCATATAGCCAAATTATACTGCTTTTCGGGATATTCAGGATAAATGCCAACAACAGGCACATGGCTCATTATGTCGAAAGCGTCATGGCTGCTACAAACCAGTACCATAGCCTTGGCACCAAACGTACCTTTCTCCTTCAGATAAGCAGCACAGTTGTCCGGTCCCCAACTTCCTGACGAGATATTCAGCATCTGCTTCCCAGTCTCCTTAGAAAACAATGTAGTAGCAATGCTGTCTTGATCGAGCATCGTTCCTCCGAAGATTACCGAGTCACCCAATCCCAGTATTATTGTTTTTGTAGAATCTGGTTCCTCACTCCTCTGCGAATAAGAATTGTAGTCGATATGAGATAAGAAACGGTATCGATGCTGATTGGGTTGGGCTATATACTCGTATGCTTCGCTTGACCGATATAGCACGGCATCACAGAACCCGAATACAAAGCGAAGAATAAACTCTACAGAAACAAGCAAAAATAGGCAGACCGCAAGAAATACGACTATTTTTCTTTTCCGTGTACTAAGCATTGTATGGCAATTTATTTTCCTGTTTTAGTTTTCTGATAATTGGTCCATATTGCTTGTTTTCTATAAGAAGCCCGATAACCATCCAGAAAATGAGGCATAGATACCATCCTCCCTGAAACATATACCCCTCCACTATGGAGTGTACTATAAAGAAGAAATAGGCTGCATAAATACAAATCATAGACCTGTCTTGTCGAATCTTGCGAATAGGCGTAAAGGCTTTGAATATGATACTCAATGCCAATAGCAATCCTATGATACCAGTTTGCGAAAGAATAGATATCCATCCACCACCTGTCTCAACACGGCTTACTTCTTTCTCGTTTCCCACGCCATGGGCACCAAAACCAACACCTATCAAGGGGGAAGACTTGAATTCTGCCATACGGTCAGCCCAAACTGCATCACGAGAAGTATTACCTGTTTCCTCTTGATACTCTTGTTTTTCCATCATGGCACCAATCGTCTTGCGACTAAAGAATACAGGACTTAATACCATGACTACTACCGCCGAACCTATGATGTATTTCATCAATCTACCTTTATTCTTCACCAAAAGATAAAGAACAATGCACATGGCACCTATAGCAGCCAAAAAAGCGGCACGAGAGCCCGAAATCATAGTGATGTAAATAGAGCACAACAGCAATGCTATATAAGCATATTTTTCCCCTTTGGTTTTACGCTGTTGGGAAAAAACAAGGTAGGCGCAATATATTGTTGACACGGCAGCTGCGGCAGAAAGCCACATCGGTTGGTCGCAATATCCACTGAATTGCTTGTTGGTCAAGTCTTCCCATTGTTGCGTAATGGCACGAAGGTTAAACCCAGTTATCTTGGCATACATGTTAATAACCACAATTCCTACAAAACCTACAAATAGGCATTTCATCAATCGTCTTTTGTAAAGATGCCATTTCAAGGATGTAAAGATAGGACAAGACAGAAACAACACAAAGGCAAAGAGCACCATTCGCAAATCCAACATCATATTGATAAGACTTGATACTGCAATCAACAAGATGAATAAAATGAATAGAGTAGCATTCTTGTTCTGCCGCACGCCCATTCGTGTCATCTTATATGCTAACAATACTAATCCTATATAATAAATATTCGAAGACAAAAAGAAAGGAAACAAGTTGGATAGAATACAAGCTGTTATCAAAACCTCAAACTTGTTTCGCTTGATAAAATAAAATAAGTTGGACATCGTAAGACAAAATTAGTGACTATTTACTTGCTTAAACTGACTAAAGTCACGAAAGTTAAAATGTTTCATCAACTTAAAAAGTTGCACACAATGCTTGCTAAAAACAATAAATACCAAATACTCTATTTTGTATTTCAGTATTTTCGACTTCCATAGATACACAAATAAATCTCGATTCTCATAAAACGCCATGTTCAATTTTTCTTCACTGCCTTTATCCATTTCAAACATATAAACGTTTTGGAGAGAATCATTAAGAGCCAAAGCTATATAATATATAAAATTAGCACTTTCAATTTTATTTCTTTGTGCGAACTCTGCCAAATGGCGCGCCACCACCAATAAGTCAAAAGCTTTCTTAGGATTATATCCTGTCGTGGTTGACTGTGGACGTTTATATATAATGTATGGGGTCAAGCTTAAATTTCTCTGTTTCTTTGCCAAATAGCAAACTCTTGGACAATACTCCAAATCCTCATGATAAATACCTTCCACAAACCAGATGTCATTATCTATCAAAAAAGAACGCTTATAAAAATGCCCAACGCATAATATTCCAATTTTACCAGATTTATGTGGCGTTACTTTCAATTCCCCGCCAAACCAATTTTTATGACCGAAATTAAATAAGTCAACATCAGACTCTTTCAATATTGGCAAGATGTGCGTCAAGCATCCTTCCTCTATCCAATCGTCAGAATCTACATACCAAATATATTTGCCATGCGCCAGACGAACACCATGATTTCTTGCGGCACTTTGTCCCTTATTTTCTTGACTGACAACAATCATGTTCGATTGTTGCTTGGCAATTTGTTCTGCAATATCAAGGCTTTTATCTTTAGAACCATCATTGATGGCAATAATTTCAAATTGTTCCGATAAAACTGGTTGTGATACTATGCTGTTCAGGCATCGCTCTATATATTCCTCAACATTGTAAAAAGGAATGATGATTGATAGTATTACATTATTTTCCATAAAATACATATTTTATAATCCGAGGATAAATTTTGCCAACTTCTGTTGGATTCTCATCTTGCAATATCCCAATGTCTTTTTCTTGACATCAGTGACAGATTTAGCGGTAGTTCCCCTTGCCTTCGGATTCCAACTCTGCGCAACACGATGGATGCACACCACATCCTTCATGCTCGTATAGCCAGGTTGGTCGAAATACTGATAGGGATAAATATGCACGCCATTGGAGAGTACTTGCAGTTTGTTGCTTTCGTTCCTGTCATCAAATCCATATTTTTTTGCAAGTGCAGTTTGAAGCTTAGGAATAATAGTCATATCATAGCGTAGGTTTTGCTCCAAATTCTCATTATGAGAACGTATGAAATGACGATTCTCATAAAACTCCAAACATTCGCCTACAAATGGATGTTCTTTTTCTGCACCAAAGCAATGCGAGGTAAGCATGGTAAACTCGCGCCATAAATTGTCACGAAATACATAATACTCTCGCCCGATGAACATGCCATCATTCAGGAATGGATCGAACGACTTGAACATCTCCACATCTGTATCGAGCCAGATACCACCATAATGATATACAGCATACAGACGCACAAAGTCGGCAGCAAAAGCCCACTTTCTCACGCTTACAGCCTCGTTGGCAAACACGTTATTACATTCTGCCAACTTCTTGGCATCCCATAACATGAACTCATAGTCTGGCAATACCTTTTTCCAAGTATCCATGCAGGCTTTCAGTTCTACAGGATAGGGTTCGCCACTAAACCATGAGTAATGAATAATTTTTGGTATCATAAAAGTTATATTTTCAACAAGATTCTTTTTTTTAGAGATTATTGTAATTGATGATGTCGGCATCAAACTGCTTTTTCAAATCCACCCTCAAAACCAACGCCTCTTCATCCGGGTGATACTTTCCCCCAGGATGGCACATCAACTCTATCACAGACTCTGAAGGAAAACAATGCGTCTTGGCAATTTCAAGAAACTCGTCGAAACCATAGAAATGTGTCGTAGTGCTTAGATGCGCCAACGACCTGACATATTGCATCCATAGGAATTGAAACGCCTTGATGTTTCTAAATCCCCTGTTGTTGATTTTTCTGATTTTCTTGATTCCATATTGTTTTGCCAAGCCTGTAACAACAGGTAGAATGAATGGAGCTGTATGAACATGATGATGGCTGTCTATGTGAGAAACCTTGATGCCAGAATCAAGAACTTTGATCAACTGGGCTTCAAGTTCCATCCTAATACCCTCCTTGATACGTTTAGGCAAGTACTTATGCTTAAACATCTTTCCGTTGAACACCACCTTGCCATTCTCTGTCTTGTAGAATCCATAATCGAGCAGTTCTTGGTTTTCCAGTAACGGCTCTCCTTCTGTAAGGTTGAAATGCATACCGAAAGAAGCCTTATCATGTAACTCTGCGTACATTTTAACAGCACCTTCAAAATCTGCCATATTCGCCATGACAGTTGTTGAACTGACACGCCCTAAAGCTATGGCATTTCGTATATGCTCATCTACATGGGCGGAATAGCCGCAATCATCGGCATTTACAATAAATTTCATAATTGTGTATATTATTTATCAGTATATTCCTTTCCTTTTTAAATATATGCGATTCAGAATAAAGTATATTTTTACACTCCAATATGCCAACTTCATTTTACTTGTATTCGGGAAGTTAAATCCTTGCCTACGATAGGCATCAAGCAGTCGGCGAACAATGGTTTGCAGCTTCTTTGTATCTGCATTTTCCACTAAAGAAGCACTATATAGTAAGTTTTGGAACATTTGTTGGATTCGCATTTCCAACCAAAGTTCAGACTTTACGTTTTCTTTCTTACACCATTTAAGCATATGCTCTATAACTATCGGCAAGTCCTCCACATTCTTTCGACGATAGCTCAACCCTTGCGTAGCAGAACCTTCACGAAGACGGTAATTGTAAAGCACGGCATTCAAACGGACAGGATGCTGACAGCGAGTAAGAAATTTATACTGAAATTCCAAGTCCTCGCCAACCCTTATGCCTTCGGAGAATGCGAGACGTTGGTGGGGATTAATCATCACCAACGTCTTTCGATAGAAAAGACGTTGGTGATGATTACATTGCCATTTACACAGGAAATCATTCTTTACGAGCTGTTCGTCATACACTTCAGCAACTTGATATTCCAAGTTCTTTACCACCTCACCATCATGAAATTCACGAAAGTCAAACAGCACATAGTCAGCACGCTCCAATGCATTCATATTGGCAATTTCAAAGTTAGGGTTTATACTGTCATCCGAATCCACAAACCATATCCACTCTCCCTTGGCAGCCTCCAGACCAGCATTTCTTGCAGCACTCACACCAGCATTCTTCTGATGTATAACTCTGAATCTGGAATCCTGTTTTGCATACTCATCACAGATTTCCCCCGACGAATCTGTCGATCCGTCGTCAATGAGTATCGCCTCCCACGAGAACGCTTTCAGCTGCGCGATGCTGTCGAGACATTCACGGAGATAACGTTCCACGTTATATACGGGAACTATGATTGAAACTAAAATATCCGACATATCCAATTATCAATTGTTTTATTTTCTTTTAATAATGCATGGATTCCCATAAACCAGACTGTTGTCCGGAACATCTTCCCTAACAAGACTGTTTGCGGCTATTGTCACATTATTGCCGATTCGTATTCTGCCTGCCACCACCGCTCCTGTATATATTCTCACATTATCACCGATTACTGGCTTGCCGCCTTTGCCAAACCCTACCGTAACGTTCTGGTTGAAACAAAAGTTCCTGCCAATGCTCTCTGCCACAATGAGCGAAGCGAAACCATGCTGCACTTTCAATCCTCCGCCTATATTGGCTGTATGTATCCAGCAAGTACGCTCCCGCTTCAACAACACATTCAGCAAATGCCGCCAAAGGAATGGAATCCGATAATAGAATACATTTCTGTAATCCTTTGATTTCATGGAACTAATGAAATCTTTCACACTAGCCCCTCCAGAAGAACTAAAAGCAGCCAAATCTACAAGAATAACTTTCCGCCTATTTCTATACCATAGAAAGACAAGAATATGGGGCAGAAGATATAAACTAAAAAGTACATTCATGTGATTATGTTACTTATTTTTACCCCAAAGTTTTCTCACAACCCTCGCAGCCAATTCCAACTTGCGATAATAATGACTTCCATAATCAGCCAAAGTCACAATACGAACGAGCAGGTTAGGATGAACAATATCTGCTTGCATTTTATTAGAGAAATGCTCATCCAAAACAATTTTTCTTTCCCTTTCACGAGTTTCTGCCTGTGACGAAGAGACTCCTCCTTGGGCAAACTTGCAGATATTCAAATTCAAACGTTTGTATGTTCTATCCCTGATTATCAACTCATAAAACATCTGTTCCCAATCCGAGACGACTTTTAGGTCTTCACGGTAAGGACGTTTCTTCAACAGTTCCGTTTTAATGAATGTGGCCTGATGACTAAGCGAATACATAGACATCAAGTAGGTTGAAGCATCACTGACCGCTTTCCAAACCTTCGTTTTGCCATCGGGACACACACAAATCGTATCACCCGAGAGGAAGTCTGTTCCATCGAGTTGTGGCAATACACGTTCAATGGTATCATCCGCAAACAGTGTGTCGCCAGCATTCATAAACAGGCAATATTCTCCATCAGCTTTCCGAATGCCTTTGTTCATGGCATTGTATATCCCTTTGTCAGGTTCGCTGATAGAATAATCTATCACAGAAGCATAATCCCCCAATAATTCTGCCGAGCCATCAGTTGAAGCACCGTCTATCACAATATATTGGAAGTCATGTACCGTTTGGCTTTTTATACTCTCCAAGGTTCGTTGCAAACCCTGCTTGTCATTATAACAAATGGAAATAATTGATAACTTCATAAATTATTTGTCTTGAAGCACTTGATTATATAATTCAATATATTGCTTGGCAATTATGTCATAAGAAAAGCGAGACACGATTTCTTTCCTAATCTCGTCGTGATTATATTTCGTATTCATTGTTTTTTTTATTGCTTCCATGAGAGACTCTTTGGTAAAGTCATCGCTCATAACACCAATTTGAGAATTTATCAATTCGGGAATTATGCCACATGGAAAAGCGACAACAGGTGTACCACAAGCCAAGGCTTCCAATGGAGTTTGAGCAAAGGACTCTTGGAAAGAAGAAAGGACAAAATAATCTGCTGCGGAATAATATTCTGACAACCTGTCACTACCAATTACCAATCCCTCACAACGCACTTGTATGTGTTGGTGTTGAGGAACAGACTTATAATTACCTAAGCATATCAGAATTATTGAACTATTGTTCAAAGCATCTAATGCAGGAATCAGCACGTGCAAACCTTTTCGCCTATCCTCAATCTGATATGAAGAGAACAAGAACACCTTTTTATCAGATGGAATTTTCAATTTTATCCGACATTTATCTTTGGATAGTGGATGAAATTCATTACAATCCACACCATTGTGTATGAGACTCATTGGACAATTTCTTAATATAATACTTTTCGTGAAGAAATCCTTCATATAAGAAGAAATAGCAACCAGGTAAGGCTTATTGCCATTTTGCAATGCCTTTTGCTTGATTTTCTCATATTTCTTGTCCAACTTCAAATACTCTTCCGAAGCTCCCTCTCTATGTGAAAGATAATGAAATCCTCCCAATCCTGGGTTCTCATCGTGAATAGTCCATATGATAGGTTTCTTGACTCGCTTGAAGAATGTCGGAAAATCAACAAAATCAGAAATCCAATGCAAATGAACAATATCTGCTTCTTGAACCAAAGGATGATTTGCCAGACCCGTATAACCTGTCACAGGAGAGGTAAAGAAAATTTTATTTTTTTGTTCTGCTTGTTTCCGTTGTCGAATTAGATACTCAAAACAAGGTCGAAGTATAAGCTTCAGAATCTTGACCAATAAACGGACACCGATATGACTATGCTCACGATACAGCCAATCTGCCTTAGCAATTGTAATATTGTCAGCCGTATTTCCCTGCATAAGAAGCATCTGCGCATCTATGCCTTGTTCTCTAAGAGCGTGGCAAATCCTCATGGCGCACCAAGATGCTCCTCCATCAGGCAGTTTTGTGATATGAACAACTTTCATGATTTCTCTTTTTACCAATAGCAACCGTCCTCAACAACATCTGCCCTTTGTGGTGTTTCTTCTTTAGAGGCTCTTCTCCAATATTCATTGTAATAGGTACTTGCATATGGGAAATCTTTGATATAACCAGGATCTGTTTCCCACCGTTTCCCTTTTATTCCGAAAAGCAATTGTAAGACTCCGCCCAAATGAATAGCCTGTTTACCCATACGCTTACAATGTGCCGCCAAAGGAAAACCGTATGCACCACATCCTATCAACACGACATCATAATCAATCTTATCTATTTCATGCTCCATATATTCCAATGCCTTAAACCAATTAGCAAAATTTGAAGTTGCACCACCTGCTGTTTGCACTGCGTTAAGAGTCATAAGATGAAACTCGGGTAAGATATCAGGATTGCCAGGAAACAAAAACTCCCTGTTTTTATATTGGCTTTCTATCGTTTTTGCAAAAGGGTGTATTACCAAAACTTTTTTTCCTCTTAATGCCTTAGACCAAGGTCTTTCCGTAAGCAGAGGTGTCATACGCTCCCTGTCAACTTTTATTGAGCTTTTCAATTCGTTTTTAAACATAATCTCATTAGGGCGCCAACTTCCCAATACGTCAACCTCCTTCATACAAGTAAGCATCAACTCATAAAATTTTATTAGCATCCCAACATTATCCTCAGGAAAGAAGCCTGCATTTTTATGAAAAAGAGGAAGTAAAAATGGATTTAAGAAATTTGGCTGACCTTTATGTCTGATAAATGCAATGTTCGAACTCTTTGAAAAGAAGCATCTTTTAATGTTTTCACAGACATCCAGTTCTATACTTCCCATCCTTGCTACCATCAAAGGCTTTCCTTCAATTATTTTGTCGTAGATTATCTGTTGAATTTTGTCCCGACTCTTTTCACTATAGTCTGTAAAGAAAATATCCTTTGGATGGAACGTTTTTCCATACAGACTACGAAGTCTCATTACGATGTATTGATTTACAGTTCCCATTGTATATTTCTTTTAATCATTTTTGCTGGTTGTCCCACAATTATAGAGTTTTGCTCGGCTTGAAGCGATGCTGTCACTGTTGACCTCGCTCCTATAATACAACCACCAGGAATGGTTGCACCTTTCAACACAAAAGTTTGCTGCCCAAACCAAACATGCGAGCCAATCTTTATGTCTTTTGGACGATTTATCACTTCTCCTTCCGCATTTCTGATGACATGTGAATCAGAAGTTCTTATCATACATTCCTTTGCGAAAATGCATCCTTCTCCTATTTGTATCTTTGAATGTTCGAAGGCAGCCAACTCACATTCTGGGCTAATCCAAGTTCCATTACCTATGATTATATCACTGTCATCTTTCTCAAAGAAAAAGGACACATTCTCCAGCTTAATGCCATCGCCAAAACGAAGCGTATGATTATTTCCTTCAAAACGCACATGGCAATTCTTTAAAATAACATGCCTACCAAACTCCACTCTGTTACCTGTTGTTCCACCCACTTCTGATATATGCAGCTTCTTACAACAACACTTTCCTACAAAAAGAATCTTGCTATGGAAAAATTTGGTACAGATAAAGTTTATATGCATTATTGCAATATCTAAAAAAAATGTTATTTTACTCATTGTAATATTCAATAAAAAGCATTACTAATTTACTTTTTACAATAAATCCACTTGGATATGTATTTGTATATTTCGTACCTATTTGTTATAAAACCATTCCTTTTCATATATCGGATTAATTTTAACAACTCCATGAAACTCAAAGTTCCACAGTAATAATAAGTCGTTAAGTTTATACATTCTATTTGGACTTTCTTTGCAAGATTATATTGGTACTTATATAATTCGTCCCCACTGGTAGGCAAAGAATTGAACAACTTTTCCATGTAGGAGTATTGTTGCATAGCTGATTCAAACTTGCCTCTTGCCATTTTACCAAATGTCTTACCGCCGCTTGAAATATTTAAGCCCGACATTCTAAACGAGAACAATATATCCGATGTAGAAACACAACCATTAGCTGCCATCAGATTATTTGTTACAGTATCACTTCCCCAGGCATAAGGTAAATTCACGAATCCACCAATTTCTTTTAATTTATCAGTCCTATACACATAGTTTGCGATACACTCTACATGATTCAATAAACCACTAAATGCCAGGTACTCTATTTGAGTAGCATATTCAGGATAACTTGCATCAAGCATTGTTATCCCAGAACATTCGTCAATATGACAGGCACGAGCATGGAATAAATCCACATTGGGATAGTTAGTAGTCAAAGCATCTATTTCTTCCAAAAATTTTGTATTGTACGAATCATCATCGCTTGCCATTATTACAAACTCAGTATCGCACAAATCTAACAAAAGATTCCAATGACGCACCAAATTTTCTCCGCCAATATTCGTTTCATTTCGTCTATACATAAAACGAGTATCAACCAAATATGGCTCTACAATCTTATATAAATCTTCTGGTGAACAATCATCACTTATAAGAACTTGAAAATCTGTATATGTTTGGTTCTTGATACTATCAAGTGCTTCTTTTAAGTATTTCGCCTTATAAGCAGGCAAAAGAAAAGTATATTTCATACAAACTGTTTTGTTATCATAATTCTCGATTTGACAAAAAGGATGGGTACGAATATGCCAACAAAGGCATAAAGCACACACCAAACTTCAGTCGGGGTAATAGTAGGATACATGGCTATTATCGTACCACCTGGTACTCCTGCATGAAGCATCACCATCAGCATGATGCCAAAGGCCTTGCATATAGAAACACTATTGTTGTGCATGATTATCTACTATTAAAACATTTATGAAGATATTTCTCCGCATTATAGACTGGAATGACAATACTTATTTTCGCCTTGCCGTTCATGCCATTATTGATATTTCATCATTATTAAACCATCCTTTAGCCAAAGCTGTTGCCTTTGCTTTTTCAGGATTTGCCGTGTACATTAGTAAAGCCAAAGAATGTTTGGCACGTGTACAAGTAACATAAAGCAAACGTAAGGTTCTATCGATCGAAGTCTCACGACCTTCCTCTATATTTTTCTCATCAGTCTTGGATAATGGTTCAACTTCAAATAAACGTTCATAATTAAACAACTTACCTTTAGCATCCTTATCATCTATCAAGACTAAAACACGAGAAAACTCCAAGCCTTTTACTCCTTGATGCGTTGCATACATTGTCCTGTCGTTCACATAATCATCGTACGCTTTATATTCGAACAAGGTTAGGTTTAATGCACTTTCCCATGCCAAAACAGTTTCGTCGTCTTCAGTTTCCCTTTCCTCCAAAGCGTCATCTATTAAGTCAGGAATGCGAAATAAATTATTGTCTTTGACAAATTCCATTATTGCTTTAGCTGTAACTTTCTCTATGTCATATTCTTTTAGAATTTCTATTTTTTCCTTGATTTCATGTAAACGTTTTACATAATCTGTTTTTGGAACTGATTCCATCAAAGGAGAATTTCTTTTGAATATATCTAGGATTTCAAAATTTTTACCTTCTTTTATCAGTTCAAACAATGGCAAGATGGCATTTGAGAATATAGACATTTCGGGCATAGTTCCTTGCAGGTAAGACATTTGGTATCTCTTGCATCCATTAAAGATATCATGTAACTTTTCAAAGCCTAACCTTGTAGCTGCCATTCTATGCTCTAAGGTCAAAATCTCAACATTTTGTTTTTCCACATTCCAACCTTCATCGCCAGTAATGCGATTCATCTCATCACAAACCTCTTGTTCTGTTTTTATTTTATCCACATCTGTAGGAATCAAGAATAGATGGACAAATCCTTCTTTAGCAGTTTTTCTTGGCACTTGCTTACTACCATCAATACCCTCTGCTATTTTATTAGCCAATTCAATAATTCGTCTATCGCAACGATAGTTCATCTGTTTTTGAGGCTGAAGCCATGTCTTTGGTATAGCCCCTTTTATATTTTCCTTACCATCCATGTAGATGCGTTGCTTGATGTCCCCAATGAATCCCAAAGTAAAGTTTTTCGGACATTCTTGTTGAATCTTGAAGAAAGCATCCACTAACTTTCCTTTAGTATCTTGGCTTTCATCTATCAATATAAACGGATACTGTTGAGATAAGATTTGCCTCAGCAATGGGTGTTGGCAAATCATATCATTACCAATGTTTATCACATCTTGATGATTCAAAGAATTAGCTTGGAGATTATCGCCATTGGGATTATAAACAAACTTGTCTATTTTTGCCTTTGCATTTCTTCGCTCTTGAAGCCTTTCGAGCCTATCTGCATTTTTCAAATAAGTTTTAGTCTTTTTATTCGCTGTAGTCTTTTGTCTATCGGACAAGTTCTTTATATCTATGTCCATATATTCAAGATACAATCTCTTGATTTCTTTTTGATAAGGTTGAATTATATCCCAAAGGAAGCTATGAATCGTAGAAATATGAAACAGAGTACCGAAATTGCCTCTACTTCTGATTTCATCTGTAGCTGCATTTGTATAAGTTATAACCGCAACTTTACGATTTTCCATTGCAAGTTTTTTGCCCCATAACTCTCTGATATTTTTCAGAAGTTCTACTAAGGTGTATGTCTTACCCGAGCCAGCACCAGCAAACAAGAAAAAGCTATTACGCTTTTCGCTTGAAATGCAAGAAATCAATTGTTCCTTTACCTCATTATCTACGTTTTCCATCCTTATATTTTTCAGGGTTTAATTTTTCATCTAACCATATCAAACCTTCCTTTATGTATTCTGGAGTATTCAACTGCTCAAACTCATCCATAAAAAGAAGGTCTATGGCAAAAGGAGCCTTTTGAGTTGAATTCAAACTCTTAAACAATTCTTTACTACATTCAGATGCAGTTGTAGAAGCCTTCAATATATCCCTAAATTTTCTAACCATCCCCACACCTTTTAATCCGTCTGCCGTAAACAACTCTATGTTTGTTAAAGCCAAAGCATCTTCGAATGTATAAGGGAAAGCGGTAGATGTTCTTTTTGAGCCATGTAATTTTAACTTTATCCCTATTTGGTAAGCTATTCTCACATTTCCAGAAATTTTATCTTTGCTCGGAATCTTCAACAAGTTATCAACATCAGACTCTTCTGGCAACCACTTTTTCAATGTATCATTGTCTGAAACCTGTCCTTTCCCTTTTTGTGTATATGCTTTTCTTTTTTCTCCTTTAGCATTGACATCCTGTGAATCTATATCTGTAATTACCAAAGTAGGAATATTCAAAACCTCCACAAGGCTTCTAAAACGATGTGCATGACTACCATTTATTTCCACTACCGAAATATAATTATCTATAACACCTTCTTTTTCTAAAAAACGAGGCATTAATATTCTCTCACCAGCACCTTCCACAAATATCACGGCATCGGCAAAGAAAAAATCACAATGGTTCAGTTGGATATAACGAGTAACAAACTTCTTGGTATCCTTATCCTTTCCAAATATGTTAAGCAAACTCACAACTGTTGAAATCGGAATGTGTATTTCTTTAGACAATTCTCTTCTGAAATATCGCAAGCAATTCATATCCAACTCCTTCACAATATGATTGGAATGAGTACTCAACACGACCTGTGTTGTGAAAGAATTTTTGTCCTTAATTTTATCAGAATGAGTCAAAGTCTCATAAGCCTTACGAACAAATACTTGTTGAGCCTGCGCATGAAGGTGTGCTTCAGGTTCCTCTATCAGAACCAAGTGAATCGGCTCTACAGCCTCAACTTCACCTGTTTCTTCTCCTATAGTTCCCTCATGAAGCCATTCATCTCTAAACTGAATAAGTTTGAAGTACATGGAAATCAAGTTCTGATAACCTAACCCATTATACTTTTCTGGTAACACTAACTCTTCTTCCCCTTTGTTCAAAAGGAATTGTACTGCGGAATCATGTGACAGAGTATCCTTAACGTTGATTTTACTGTGAATTTTTATTTCAGGATTTAAGAAGCCTGGATAACTGATATTTTTTAGTTCGTCAATTCTACCAGAAAAAGCCATTTCCAACTTCTCATCACACACTTTATTGGCATTTTCTGCTGCCTTAAAGATATCAACGTCTTCCTGCGATACTACTTCTCTTTGCTGTATATGCTGCTCGTAATACGCTTGCAACTGTCTTGACAAGTTATTTTGTCCCAAGTTATCCCTTCCGTCAGGATCAGAAAACTCTCGCTGTGCCTCTATAGAATGTATCTTAAACAATTTCTCAAATGGATTCTTCGACTCACCATCATATTCTATATCAGGTAATGCTTGAAAATCGCCATTAGTTTTTTCTTTTTCTATATCCAACACATAATAATGGCAAGAAAAACTATTGTGAAGTCGTGTATTGCTACTCAAATAATCCCAAAAGGATGTTGGAGACACTGTTTTAGCCCCATCTTTCTCCAACGTTCTAACTCTCATATATACATCCCTAAACTCATCATGTAATTTCTCTATATACTTCGGGGCATAAAGAATACGCATACCCACAGTTTGTCCTTTCCATTCGAAAGAAGGAATCAAATCTTTAACAAGGTAAGCATCTTCTTCTGATACATCTATCCAAACATCCATCGTTGGCAAAAAGTCTGAAATATCAGCAAGAATCGGTTTAGGAGAATCTGCGTCCTCATTTATCCACCCTTCTGCTATTTCATTCAACTTTTTCCAATTTGTAAGCGTAAAATCATTAGCTGTAAAACGATTATTTTCTTTTAGAAAACTTATAATCGCTTGCATGGCGGATGTTTTACCACTATTATTGGCACCAACAAAAACGGTTTGCTTTTCATCAAACTCAATGATGCAATTTTTCAACTTACGATAATTGCCTATATGTATTTTGCGTAATCTCATAAGATTTGGTCTATAAAATATCACCCAATATTATCCACAAACTTAAATTATTCCTAATCATTGTTGTTTCAATATTGTTCTATAAACTTTTTCCACTTTTTTCCCATAACCTTCTTCTGTAAAATTACAAATGGCAAATTCTCTAGCACACTCTATAACATGAGAATTGTCCTCTTTCGTAATTGATACCATGAGATTAGCCAATTGTTCTACGGAATCAAACAAATATCCTGTTTCTCCATTTTTTACTAACTCTGGAGTTCCACCAGTGTTACGTCCAAGAACAGGACAACCGTTCCAAAAAGCCTCGATAGTGGTACGCCCCATAGCTTCATTCTCTGAACACATAAGAAATGCTGTGGCTTTGGCGTAATAAGAAGTAGTGTCCTTGCAATAGCCGACAAACTCGACCAAATTTTCAGCTCCAACTTCTTTAGCTTTTTCTAAAAGTTCTTCCTTGTATTCATCCCTATAGTTGCCTACATAAACCAATTTGTACCCCTTTTTATACATGGCAGATTTGCAAAATCCCTCCATCGCCAAGTCGGCTCCTTTATATTTTTCTACTAAATTAGCACAAAAGAGAAAGTATTTTTCCTTCTTAAAATTGATTGGGTTCAACGAAGAAACACTCTTGACAGCGTTGAATATCTGAAAAGCATTTTTTGTTTTAGAACCAATCCAATGCTTCTTGACAGCATTGGTTATAGAAATGGTTGCATCGGCTGCATTTATACACTTTTTCATGAGCCAAAATCCAAGATATGGCTTTTCGTGGAAATCTTTGTCTATAAATTCTCTAAGATGCCATACATGTTTACAATGTAAATACTTGGAAAGTACAAAACCCGTCAATATTGCAGCTGTATTGGAATGCACAATGTCAACATGAATATTACCAATTTCCTTATCTATGGTTTTACAATCAAGGACAAAACTTTTTATGTGTGCTTTAAGTCTTTTGTAACAATGAACACACCTGCGCACAATGTTGGTATTGTCATGCGACCTAAACATGAAATCAACAGGAGCTACGATACATTTCACCCCAATTGCTTCCATTTTTTCTTTTATATCACCTTCCTCTGGCACCATCACAATAGGATATATTTTTGTCTTGTCTAATGACTTTATCATATTCATACCAGAATATGTTGCTCCACCAGAAGACATCGCTTCATGAAAGATATAAAGGACTGTTATCTTTTTACTCATAGCTTGCTTAAATATTCTATAGAGGTCATCTTTAGCCTATCCAATACGGTGTCTATTTCCTTAAGAGGAACTGGAGATGGAATTCTACTTAGAGGTTTCAATAACAGTTGTCGATAACCAATAGATTCCAATAACGCTTCTGCTCTCTGAGAATTTTTCGAGAAAGCTGCAAATACTGGTACATTGAATATCAAAGAAAAAACTAATCCGTGAAAAGAACTTGTCAGGACGTACTCGGCGTTTTTTACAAAAGACAGGAATCTTTCTGGCCCTATTGTTGTTTTGACACTACTGTCTTTTGTAAAGTAAGCAGTTCCTACGATTGTTATCAATTCAAGATTACGAGCTTGGGCAAAATTCAAGACTTCATGTTTGTCAAATGAATTAGGTAGCAAATCATAAAACAAGACATATTTCTTACCAAAATACTTGGGAATATTTACGATGCGTTCCCAATCGCTTGCGTTTAACAACAAAGTCGGATCTAAAACCACATCAGCATGATAGCCCATCTCTTTTACTGCATCAGCCAACCATTGCTCTCTAACTGATATTTTATCAAGATGGGAAAGCAATTTCGAAAATACTTTTTTGTCTTCATCTGACGAAGGTGCTTTATCTGCACTTGCCGCATAAGATATATGCTTTTTAGCTTGAATATCACTCTTTCCAAAATAAATTGGATTATATGAGTCTATAAAAGGTTGCTTTCTCCAAATTTGGTCACTACCATAAATGACAACGTCATATTGTTCTTCCAGTGATGACAAATAAGGAACAATGTACTTCTTTTGAAATCCATGAAAATTTCGTTTTCTTATCCGTTGACAAATGTTATTCAACAGCAAACGTATATAGTTTCTCGGATGCCTAAATAACATTTTCTTAGGAACGTCAGGTATCACATACATTTTCTGATGATAATCAGGAAAATAATCTATAAATGTGATTTTATTTCCTAAGCGAGTCAAAACCTCACGAAGTGCTATTGCTTGAAGTAAAGCACCATAATTATGACTTCTTACATAAGTCAAGATTCCTATTTTCATCTCTTAATATGGTTCAAAATCCTTTTCAAGAACATTTTCAATTTGAACTTATAACGACGGGAACGTTGTGGTATGTTGTATTTTAGATATACATACTCAAATCCTTTCTTTTTATATTCATCCTCAAACTGCATTCGCAAAGGATGAATATCGGAAGGCATACGTAAATGAGTCTGCAAACAATTCTCCAAGTCTGCTGGTACGACATTCATTCTGTCTTTTATAGCCTCGAATAAACGTTTACCTTTCTCTGTGTTGACAAGAACCAAACTAAGTCCCTTGTCATCCTTGTTGATATCAGGATCCGTTTTCTCCCAACCCCAAAAATCAGCTATTGTAATGTCACTGGGTCGTCGTGTATTGCAAAAATGACACTTTCCGCATGATTGACGGAACATGATATGTTTATAAAACAAAAATGTAAAACTCATTTTATTCCCCCCCCCATTTTTGAAGATGAACGATTCAAGATGAGCTCTCCACCCATACTTTTGCTTATCTCTGAAATTTACCCATACAATAGGCGAACCTTGTATCTTTTCCAAATAGCTCAAATAGTCTCGCCACAAATATGGTCCAGGAACACCATGACATACTATATCCACAAGGAACAATCTTTCACGTAAACGTTTTCCGACAAAAGAGTTCAAACCTGAAGTTTGACAAGGTGTTCCTGAAAACAGCACTGTCAAACCATTGCGCAAGTCTTCCTTTACCTGACGGAATACTATATTCATGTCACTCTGTACATACTTGCTTCCTTTAAACTCATTTCTTTCTTCCTTAGTTGTGGCCCGTTTATGGACAACCCGAAAATGTTCTGCATAACCAGCACCATAAACAACGCCGCCTTGTTCCAAGACATAATCCGAAATGGCTATGAACGCCGCACCACTTCTACTCGTTTCAACTTCTTTCATATTCTTATGGCGAGCACCATAAGCTATAGGTTTTTCTAAGTTGAGACTTGTATCATAATGGTCATTGAATGCGCAGACTTTTTCACACAATCCACATTCCACACATTTATTCACATCCACTTGTGGATATAGGAATCCCAATGCGTCGGGAATCATTGTTATGGCATCATGCGTGCAAATGCTTGCACAAGCGGTACAACCACAACAATCTTCTTTATTTTCGATTTTTATCATTTTCTTATTCTTTTACTATAAAGGCTTACCAACTTACCTCGCAACATCATCCTTTCATCCTTACCGCATCCTACGAAGTAAGCAGATACAGGAACACAAAGCAAAGACAGTGAAGTGGAAACGATGAGACATATCCATCCTTCTTCCATCGACTTTGTTACTGCAAAAGGTATAATCATGGCTACTGCAGCTACGCTCAACACTTTTAGATACACCTTACTAAAAAATAACAAAGGACTAAGTCCAAGTAATTTTTTAGTCATAAAAAGTCTTGCGACAAGTGTAACATGTCCTACAAATATTGCGATGATTAATTGGTATTCAGATGGACTTCCAAACTTAAACGCCAAATAAGTCAATGGTAAATTCAACATTTGTAAGCCTCCAACAACAATTTGGTATTTCTTGATTTTCTCTGTTGCTTTTACTGCTATTACTATCGTGTTTGACAGAGCCTCTAACATAACAAAACACATCATAAGCCTTGCAAACCATACAGTATGGTCTGGAACTATGCCCAACCATACCTTTAAGACAAAATGAGTATTTAACCAAACAGGCAATGCAAAAAAGAGCATTAAGCAAAAGGAGAATCGAGAACCCTTATATATTAATTTATACAAATAGTCCATATCTCCCGAAGCGTACGACTTTGTAATCTGTGGATTCATTGCTGTCATGAAGCTACCAGCAAAAGCCATAACCTTTCCGTTGATTTGCGCTGCTATTCCTTGTGCGGCATTGACCGCTGGTCCAAAAAACATATTTAACAAAACAGTGCCACCTTGGTCTCTTAACACAGCTGAAGAAGAACCAATAAGATTCCATCCTGCAAAGCCGAACATTCTTTTCAACAGTCCCTTGTCAAAAATCAAGTGATAATTGCATTCTGCGAAGTTTTTCTTGCAATACTTTAGATAGATTGCACGTTGTGACCATGCAACACCAGTATTTAACAATGCCATGAATATAAGGTTATCCATGATATGTAAATACAGCAAATATGCAATCGCTAATTTTGCGACAGCATCATACAATGTTATATATGCAAAGGCTGACATTCGCTCATGTGCAACAATGCAAGCATCATAAGGAACTGATATAAGATTGATAACCATGGAAACGACAGCCAGTTGATAGACAACATTTGCAGCAAACAACCTTGTTTCAGGAATAACCAACTTGGTATTAAGAAACCATAATCCTATCGTTTCCGCCAAAAGAACAATGACAAGAGCATATAATACTTGTATGTTTACAGATGTACAAAACACCTTGTTGGCATCCTTAGCATTATTTCGTCCTAGCTCAAACGTTACATACCTGCTAATCGTTGATGACATGGACTGTGTTACGATTGCAAACAATCCCAAGAATCCACCAACAACATTATTGATGCCATAGTCTTCCACACCAAGCGCATTCAAAACAACCCTTGACGTGAACAAACCAATGAACATCATCACCAACATTCTTCCATAAAGAACGATGGTGTTTTTCGCTATTCTTTTATTATCGTGTAATTTCTCTTCCATTTATAATGTGTCATTTTATGACATTAAATAAACATCCTTTATCTGACATCTTTGACATTCCTATAGTTATCATACCTTTCTGCAATTGAAATCAATTTATTCCACAATGGATTCAATGCTTTATCTACAGACACGATTACCAACATGATAGCAAAGGCATAAATGCTCGCACCCAACAGAAATAGAATCGGAGAATTTGCCCCCCCAGAATAGATTTTACAAGCAGGATAAGCAAAGAAAGTTTTCCAAAGCAACGGTACACATTGCCATAAATAACATGCAAAAATTCCACCACTTAGCCAATTAACGAACTTAGATGTAAAACTCATCTTTGCAAAGATTATAAATACCAATATGCTATTTAAAATTATCAATGGGCTATTATATGGGAAAGAATAATTCCAAATACGACTAGTCAGAGAGGAAAAGTTGTAGTAAGCGAATACAAAACTTGCATTAAGCAGAATTGCCGCTATAACAAATTGATGCATAGGCAATCTTTTCCACTTTTCCTGATATTGTCTAATCGTATTCCCAAGAACATAAAACATAAGTACATTGGTCAAGTTCTTGCCTTCAACGAGGTATCTGTCACCCATTATCATTCCACCGACATATACACTCATAAAAAACAATATAAACAACAAGTATATTCTTTGTCTCAAGGAGATTCCATCCAAATAGCGATTTATTACAGGAGCGAATAAAAACAAGTAAAGGTAGCAGTTTACATACCAGTGCTTGTCATGCCCAAATACAAAAAACAATCTGAATATTTCCCTAAGACTTTCGTGGTCTACAAAATATGCAACAATGACTGCCAAAGGTACAAAATACAAGTAAACCTTGGATATATAGCGCACTAATCCTCTTAATGAAAATCGTATGCCAAAATAGCCACTAATTAAAAAGAACAAAGGTACTCCTATGTGCAGAGGTATTTGCATTGCTTTAAATAACATAACATCGGGTGCCAAAGGCACAATCGTCAAACATAACATATGATAAACGATTATACAAACCATGGCAAAGCACCTAAGAAGTTCTATGTTGCTTTGGCGTGAAGAACAGTGGGGGATATTATTGTTCATATTTACTCCTTGTTTAATTCTGCTGCTACATTTACTTTTGTCACACCTGTAAATTTAGGCCGTGACTTTATTTTGCTATAGGTAAGTTCTAATTTCTTTATTTATTGATTATAGTCTTTTTTGCAAAATAGAAGAGGTATAGAGTCTATAACTATTCGATGATTCCACATTGGTCTAACAAAAGTTAATATTGCCATAAATAATATATCATAACAATTATACTTACTTTATCACCGAAGTAATACTTACTTGACTCTTGAAGTATATCTTCTTTCGCCCATGAAGTACTACTTCTATTTTTTTCATGTCATCATTCCCCTCTCAATATCCGCATAATTGCGTCCATCTCACCATTTAACGCCTCGTTTTCAGCAAAGTCAGGACAAGGCATTGCGTTCTTCTCGCTCTTCTGGAACATTTCATGCAAATCATCTCCATATCGGTAAAATGCCATGATAGAAGAACGGAAGATAGAGGATAGACCTTTCTGTAAGTCATTGTATTCTGTAGTAACCACCTTGTATGCTTCAGGTGAATATTGACGCAACAACACCTTGAAAGCCTTGTGGCGCAATACCACTCGCTTGCCATTATACTGATAACCCTTATGCTTGGCAGGTATCAGCTCTGACATCAAGTTTTTGTTGTAATCCATCGCATTGAACACGGCGAACATGTAGAGGTGAAGATGAAGTATGTCTTCAGGGGTTGCACCATCTTCTTTGAACAGGGGGAGAAGGTTGAGCCAAGCCTGACGGTCGCAGGAGATTTCTTCCAACAACGTGTCATCACCATTAAGCACCTCATCAATGTAATCTGCAGGAAAAATATCCTTTGACATATTCTTGCGGATTTGCGCTTCCCAAGTATTTTGCTCTTCTTGGGATAATGCTTGTGGCACCAAGTCCATGATGCTCTGCTGTACTTTTGGATGTTTCATCATCTCTTCATCTGCCACCATAGAGTTGAGGTCTTCCCATTCCGTCTTGATGTCTTTCAGCAATTTACATGTATTATCCAATGACATCTTGCGTGCTTCTGGGTTGTGGCGGAATATGATATGAAATGCCTCATGATAGAGAGCAAAATAGAGCTGTAGGAATAGTTGCCCATTGTTTTCCGTTTGTTCCTCGGTGCTCTGCGCAGAAGTTGGCATATTGGCAATCTCTGCACGGAAAGCATCAAGGTGACGGCGTGCTTCCTCGTAGTTGTCGGTTTCCAAAAACGCATAAAAGAGGGTGTAATGCACAATCGCCTTACCTGTGTCATAACCTCGTTCCAATGCCAAATTGTACAATGTGAGGACGTCTTGTACCTTTGGGTTGAACTTCAAGACATAAGCCGTCTTTCCTTCTTCATTGACCACCTCATTGCTTGGAAAGAAGTCCATGCCAAAGTTTTCCTCCACCTTGATAGTAATATGGTGGTAATGTTGCAAGGAATTGGCTATCACTTGCAATGGGATATGATAGTCTATCTTCATGGCTTTTACTTTTTTGAGATTTGACTACAGAGAAAAATCACTTGCGATAATGCAAGGTCATCACGACGGAAATGATGTGAATGGGAGATAAAGACACATGATGACTTCTGCTCCAAATCCGTCTTTTGATTGATTTCGGTAAGCATTTTTTGAATTGCAGACACATCGCCTTCCAATTGATAAGTTGGCGTTTCTGCTTGATGCTCGCCATCAAAGTTGGTTCTCATGATTTTCTTGAACTCAATGCTTAGACTTACAGTAGCAGTTTTGATGATTCTTGAAATTTCTTCCTCAGACGCATCACCTGTTACATTGACGGTCAAATTGACGACAATGGAGTTATGATAGTTGTTGAAATCCTTAGGTTCAACAACTAAATTCTCAACTTTATCTATATTGTTCTCCATTTGGCAACTTCCGTCACCGTGTATGATTTGATTTTCACTCATTTCTTACCTACTATGTTTTCTACTCGTTTCTTAATGACCTCATCACTTGGGTTTACTGCCAACTGTCCTCGTACAGAACTGTCTTTGTTCTCCTCCAGTGCCAAGGTGAGCTTAGTGACATTGTTTTCTTCAATCACGTCCAGTTTACACATTATATATATGATGTTGGCAACGAGTTTGCGATTGAATGTTGTGTTCTGCTGCTTGCCAGGATCGTAGATAACGCAGGCAATCTCTGTATCTTCCAAGATACTTCTCCACAGATTATCGTAACGGCTTTGCCATTCCTTAGCAACAAAGTCTTTCAGTTTGGATACGTATTGCATGATTTCCATCTGACGCTGAAGCCGATCACCTTTAGTCATGTTATCTTCAGCAGATGGCTTCGACTTCTTAATCTCACCTTCATTATGGATGTTGTTAAGGGTCTCGACATTACCATTTACAAGATTCTCAACATGGTTGATATTGAAGATGGTATTACCACGACCTTGTTTGCCACTATTTTGATTATCCATATTGCTTCCTTTTTAAATAGTTAAACTATTGATTCCCAGCGTGAAAGAAAGAAGAAACTTGCGTCATCGTTCTTTTCTTTTTTCAGCTTCATTCTCGCCGTACTTTTGCAACCGTCAATCAGACATTACACGTCTGACGAGATCTTTGAAATAACTTATGTTTAACTCCTGTCGGGCACAGACACGCTCTGTGTAAACACGAAGTCCCATACCGGCGATGGGCAACAGTATGATAGATTATTCTATTTTCCTGTGGAAGAGTCCTTTGAAGGAGGACGCTGTGGAAATGGCTTATGCCAAGAACCAAGTGAGAAAGGTACTGACCTTCGATGAGTTTGTAAAACACATCTCTGACCACAACGGAGTATTCACTCGTGGTACGGTGAAGGGAGTAGTAAGCGACACATGCGCTTGCCTTGTGGAACAGTTGCTTATGGGCAACAAGGTTCAGTTTGGCGAGTTGGGTATCTTCAGCATCTCCATCACCTGTGAGCCTGCAGCTACTCTTAAAGAGTTCTCCGAGGACAATATTAAAGAGGTGAATATTCTCTTTAATCCTGGCGAGGACTTTGAAAACCTTCGCTCCAAGGCAGAGTTCAATCTCGTGGCAAGCCGTGCGGTACAGGCTGCTACTATCAAGGCCGTGAAAGCGAACGAGACAAGTGTTGACTTGGAGGCTGCCAAAAAGAAACCTAACTCTACCGAGGATGATGACAACAAGCCATCTGGCGATGGTAGCAACACTCCTTCTACAGGCGGTGGCAGCACTCCATCGGGTGGTGACTCTACTCCTTCTGGTGGTAGCGGAAACGACAATTCCGGTAATGAGACCGAGGCAGAATCTATAAATGGCGATAATGAGCTTTAATAGCATTCTGGTTGCGCCCGATAATGTTTCGGGCGCAACTACCTCTAACAAGTTTTTATTTTCAAAATGATGTTTCACTTTTAAAATGAATGTATATGAGTAATCAAAATGAAAATCTCGGCAATGATTCCAAGAAGATTTCTTGGGTTTCGATTCTGAACGCTGTTGTTCAAGCGATTATCGCAGCTTTAACTGCGTTAGGCGTAAGCTCTTGTGCCAACTTCGTTTAATGAGAAATGACAAATGTTAAATGAGAAATGACAAATGACAAATGAGAAATTCCCTTTGAGTATTGGGGAGGAGTTGGTGCGCAATGAGCGCACGCTCCTCGCCAGAGTGGAGGACGGTAAGATGATGATGTCTGCCGACTCCGTGAGATTCTTGGTGTTGCATTGCTCGGCTACCCGACGCAACCAAGACTATAGTGTGGAACAGCTTCGCCGTGACCACAAGAGCCGTGGTTTTTATGACATCGGCTATCACTTTTATATCCGAAAAGATGGTACTATGACACAGCATCGCTTCTTGCTCAAAGTGGGTGCTCATGCAAGACCTTACAACCGTTGTTCCATCGGTATCTGCTATGAGGGTGGACTGGATGAGCATGGCAAGCCATGCGACACTCGCACACCTGAGCAGACCGAAAGAATCATAGATGTGTTGACTCGTCTTCATAAGTTGTTTCCAAAAGCGAAGATTGTGGGGCATCGTGACTTGCCTGGCACTACGCCGAAGGAGTGTCCTTGCTTGGATGCACATCATATCTTCGGATACATAGAGGATATTTAGTCTCGCCTAAAAATGTCTCGTGTATAAACCTTATCTTTCACATCATCAAGGCATGTGTCATAGCGGTTGGCAATAATCGCATGGCTCTGTGCCTTGAATGCATTCATGTCATTCACCACCTTACTGCCAAAGAATGTACTGCCATCTTCGAGTGTTGGCTCATAGATAATGACCTCTGCGCCCTTTGCCTTGATACGTTTCATAATGCCCTGAATGGCAGACTGGCGGAAGTTATCGCTGTTCGATTTCATTGTCAAGCGATAAACACCTATCACACAGTTATGCTCCTTGCTCGCATCATAGCTATTGTCATCAGCATAGTCGTAATAACCAGCTTTCTTTAATACCGCATCTGCTATATAATCCTTGCGAGTGCGATTGCTCTCAACAATGGCCTCTATCAAGTTCTCTGGAACATCGGCATAGTTTGCCAAGAGCTGCTTGGTGTCCTTGGGCAAGCAATAGCCACCATAGCCGAAGCTTGGGTTGTTGTAATGGGTGCCAATTCGTGGATCGAGTCCAACTCCATCAATGATGGCCTTGGTATCGAGACCTTTTACTTCTGCATAGGTATCAAGTTCGTTGAAGTAGCTTACACGCAATGCAAGATAGGTGTTAGCGAAGAGCTTAACAGCCTCAGCCTCTTTCATGCCCATGAAGAGTGTGTCGATGTTCTCCTTGATGGCTCCTTCCTGCAAGAGGGCAGCAAAGGTCTTGGCAGCTTCCTTCATCTCCTCAACATCAGTCACAGTTTTGATAGCCTCATTCTCTTCTGCAAACTCAGGGCGGTCGATAATCTTTGGATAGCCTACGATAATACGGCTTGGGTAAAGATTATCGTAGAGTGCCTTGCTCTCACGAAGAAACTCTGGTGAAAAAAGGAGGTTGAACTTCTTTACTCCCTTCTTGGCATACTTCAAGTAAAGACTGCGAGTATAGCCCACAGGAATGGTGCTTTTTATAACCATCACAGCATCTGGATTCACCTCCAACACCAAGTCTATAACTTCCTCAACATGGGTAGTATCGAAGTAGTTCTTCACAGGGTCATAGTTGGTCGGTGCTGCGATTACTACAAAGTCAGCGTCCTTATATGCTTCTTTACCATCAAGGGTAGCAACAAAGTTCAGTGGCTTTTCCGCCAAATACTTCTCGATATAATCGTCTTGGATAGGAGAAACACGGTTATTGAGTTTCTCTACCTTTTCTGCAATTACATCTACTGCTGTAACATGATGATGCTGAGACAGCAAGGTCGCTATGCTCAGGCCAACGTAGCCTGTGCCAGCTACGGCTATCTTTATGTTGTTGAAATCATTCATTGCTTAAACTTACTTTTATATGGTTCTTTTGTTTCACTAAGATCCTCAACTATAGTGTCTATGTCACCTGTTATATTTTTATGGAAAAGTTCATAGCCACAAACGGGGCAGTCTGCGGTTTCCAAACTTTTTGCGGGGTAAATACCATAGCTTATCAAGATACGTACTAAAGTTCCGCATTGAGGACATTGTTCTATTTTTATATCGTTACTTGCCATAATTATAAAACAAACTTTTTTTAATTTACATCAAATGAAATCATATATGAGAAATACCTATCTTGTCAAAGAATGCAGCATTCCGTTCTTTTGCAGAATTAAGCAATTGGTCAAAAGAGATTACTTCAAAATAAATTTTCAACTCAGATTTATATCCAAAATAACCTAAGCTATCATATGTTTTCCTAAAATCATGTTTTTTGCAAACTGATTGCATGCTTGGTGTGAGGTCGCAAATCACATAACAATAGGCAGGGATTTCTTCCGAGACACTTATCGGTCGCCCATTCTTTGTGATAGTTTTTCCTCTTCTGATTTTCTCCACGTAATCTATACATTGGTCTATTGGATTCTTGGTACTATCCTCTGATTCCATGTTATCACGCATCGGTCTTTTGAACTCTACTATTCTTAACGTAGCAAAAGGCGGTGTGTCTTTTTCTGAAACAAACAAAGGATTGTTAAAAATGTTATCAACAAGAATGTCAGGCCTTCGATTAGACTCACAATCCGTAACTTCCATAGACTTGAATGTTTTGTCAGACGCCAAATAGTGATGAAAGACCAAACGCTCATCAATAATCCAAAGATTATTATCTTGAAACTTGACATCATCACTTGTTGTCCGCATTGGCATGATTATTTCATGCACTCTGTCTTCTTTGCAATAGTTTCCATTGTCATCTCTTTGTAATGCAGACTCTAACAATTCCAAGATATACTTACGATGTAAAACATATCGTGCAAGATCTGTTTGTTTTAATTGTTGAGCACTATAAAAATACTTGTCAACTCTTTTCCTGTAATCTTCTTCTGACTCTCCAGTTCTGACCTTTAATATATCATGCCCTTCTTCTATAAGTTGATGTTCTTTCTCTACAAGTTTGTTGTGAAGATATAAATCGATGGATTTTTCTGTAGAGGTCGGATTTACGACTTTCTCGTCATCAGAAAGACCAGCAAAAAGTGGCTTGTAATATGGCGCCTTTGCATCTATATACTGTGATAACCTATCTTTTCCTGCCAATATGTTTTCACCAAGATATGGAGATAAGAATTCTTTCACCTTATCCAGAACATGATTCCTAATATCATCAAAGTAAATCTGTTCTAACCCCTCAATCTGTGAATTTTGTTCGGGTTTGTCAGGTATAAGGAAGGCATATCTGTCAGGGGCTACATGTTCATCAAAATATGAAGATGTAACAAAGCATTTGTAATAAAATGAACCTTCTTGTGTTTCTATTGCAGATTCGTATAATCCTACAATTTCTTTTATCTTTTCGTTTTTCACTATTCGGTTGCCAGCGCAATAAGAAATCAGATTATTACTTTCTGATTTTTGCAATCTAACATGAAGAATATCAAACGTCTCTCCTGCAATTTGAAATGAAACATGGTTGTTGTCGTTGTCGTACAAATAGCTATCATATATTTCTGAAAGATTAGTAACATCACATCCGTCAATAATTTTAATATCGGGACATGAACCTTCACGGAGGAAGAACCATAAGCAATGCTCAAACAAGGATTTTGCTAAAGTTTCCTGTCCATACTTACTAATTGCTTTTTTGTAGACATTCATTGGACCTTTGAGAATAACCTTTGTACCAATACTCTTTTCTTCTGAGCTTATTACTGACAAATCTGTAATACCATCTGGTGTAAATACAAAATGCCTATTTTGGATAGTGCCATCAACCGATTTGTAGAAACTCTCGATTTCAACACTTGCAAAACACTTTAGCCAAAGTAATCTGCCTATACCCTTACAACCTCTGTTTGCACGGTACATTGAGTCCAACTCGCAAAAAGAATTGTAATTATTGTCATCAAATCCTATACCGTTATCTTCTATCGTTATGGTAGATAGTTCTGCTTTTCCTCCGAACAGGTCGCTATCTGAAGAGCGATTCAGCGTAACTCGTATTTTCCCATCAGCTGAAGCAAACGAATCTACAGAAGCAATTCGGTCATCTATTGCGTAGATAGAATTAACAACTGCTTCAAAAAGAGGAAACAAGCATTTGGAGACAGGTAAATCGGTATTCCTTAGTCGTCCTCTAAGGTTTGATCCTAAATTCCGTACCATGATTTTTTCTTGTTAGGAATATTTGTTTGTATTTCAGAAGGTTGTATTATATCACCTCGTTCACGCTCACCTCATCCATTATCTTGCGCCACAAGTCCTTGGTCATGGCAATAGTGGGTGATATAATGAAACTGTAATATTGCTTTTTAGAACAGATATTCGTAATGCGACAATATCTCCTGATAGTCATTCTCGTATCTGGTCTTGTCGTTAGGACTGATATGAGGACTTTTGATAATCTGCTCCATTTCTTGGAGTACCTTGCCTCCTTCACACATGATAGGGTCAAGGTGCTCCTTGAACTGTTCTACAAAGGGCGCATAGTAGTAGTTTATCTCCTCGATGATAAAGGAAAAGATGTTCCATGTATCATTGATATTGATACGGTTATGCGCCAACTCGTCCAAAGCATATTTCCTCAGATAATCGATATTTTCGGCTTGCAACGCCACTTCCTTGTCGTCTTTTACAGGATGGAAATAGCGGTCTATCAGCACTTGTCGCTCTTGCAGGTTGCGCTGATAAAAGATATTCTCATGGGTGATTGAGGTTTTGCTTTGCTCCACTTCCTCAAAGTGCTCGGCATGAACACCGCTGATTGCTACGCTCATTCCTCCGATGTCCATAACCAGACGACGATCTCGGTCAATACGAATGATGTAGCCTTCCAATCCTGCCATCTCACCTGTGGTGATACGGAGGAGAATGCGGTTGCGAGCATAATAATGATAAGGGTGGAGAAGGAAACGGATGCGCTCAGGAGAGGTCTCCGTGACACGCATGAATGGTTGCATCTGTGAGTCGGGAATCTCTGCCACCTTGCCTGTACTACAATTTTTGCATAGGCGAGCGTGTGGAAACTTCTGGTCGAGATAGGCTTGTATTTCTTCGGGATAACCTTGGAAGAAAACCAGCCCACTGACGGTCGGAACTTCCTGATGCTGCACCTTTTGTTTGCCCAATTTCTTGAAATAACGCACGGTCTTATGCACAAAATAGGTTATCTTGTCTTTCTCCAACTGTTCTTCCATCTTCTTCACTTTGCTGTTGTGAACAAAGACGTAAGACCATGTTGTTCCGTTCGATTGACGACACTCCTTTATCGCAGAACCAGTCTTTACGTCTGGCTCCGTAACGTGGTTGCCCTTTGGAGAAACAAGTTTCTCGTCGGCTGTAGAAAAAGAACTCGTACCATCCGGTTTCATAAATTCTGCTCTACTTTATGTCCTCAGCTACAACCATACATGATGGTTGTGGAGATATCGTCATTTTGTTCTTGTTGTGCATAATCTTAATCGTATTTATGAGTATTAGACATTACTGCCTTTGCACATGTATCTTTATTTTACATTCGTTACACTTTCTTCTTATAAGAGAGCAAACTCGCTACAAAAATACTAAAAATAGTTGGATTACATGTCAGATTTTATCATTTTCTGTATGTAGTTCTAAAAAAGCACACAAATGTTTAGCAAATCTGCATTGGATGATTTCTCCAATTGGCAGATTTGCACTTGTTTCGGCTGTTTTTGCACTCTTATAAGAAGAAAGCGTGAAATTTGCTAAACATTTTCACCCATCATTTCGGGACGGTGTAAATGCGACTATTTATTTACAAATCTTTCAAGATCTTTTTTATGATTCGCTCATTGGCTTCGTTGATGGTTCTGTATGGTGCAACTAATTAAAGTTAAAAAAGCGGCATATTCAGTTTTAGGTATCAAGAAAATGATTTTTATTTTGTATTTTTGCAATGTAATCCAGAAACCGGACATAAAATGTCCAGTTTCGTGACCAAAATACAAAATTTAGATGAATATTACAAGCTTAGCAGACTGGATTGAAAATCAAATGATACGTGGACATTACATTTTTACTAAGGAAGATGTAATGAACCTTACCTTGCTTACCAATAACGAGAGTTTGCAAAAGTCATTATATCGATTACAAGTTAAAGGAGTAATTGTGACACCATGGCATAACTTCTATGTAGCTGTCCCTATGGAATATCGACTTAAAGGAGAAGTTCCACCATCTTTTTATATAAATCAATTGATGAACTTCCTTAGTAGGGAATATTATGTATCTCATCTTTCGGCAGCAACATTCAATGGCGCAGGACATCAGCGTGCTATGGTCTTTCAAGTTACAACCAATGGCAAGACTTTAGTTTCAAAAATGGAAAGCGGAATGCGACTAAACTTTTTCTCACGCAAACAAATCCCTACGGCTTATATAAATAAGGTAAAAGTACAAACGGGCTTTATGAACGTGTCTTCTGTAGAACTAACTGCGTTAGACATCGTAAGTCAAGAAGAAAAAATAGGAGGGTTAAGTCGGGCTGCTGAAATTTTGTTGGAATTGTCAGAGAACATGAGTTGGGATAAAGAAAAGCTAAACTTGCTCGGTTTTTTCAGTTCGGCAATAATACAGCGGCTTGGATTTCTTCTATCCATTATAGGAGAAGAAAAACTTGCTGATGATTTAAAATGCTTACTTACACAAACAGGCAAGAGCATTCGAAAAGTAAAATTGAAGCAATCTAAGCCTGCAACAGAAAACATGGAAATAGACAGAAAATGGAAAGTAATTATTAATCAAACAATAGAAATAGACGAAATATGATACCTGAATTTTTTATTCAAGAATGGAAAGAGCATGCTCCATGGGCAGAGCCATACATGGTTGAGCAAGATCTTATTATCTGTAGAGCACTCGTAAGCATCTTTAGTGATGATTTTCTTGCCTCGCAACTTGCCTTTCGTGGAGGAACTGCCTTACACAAACTTTATCTAGCACCTCAGCCACGATATAGTGAAGATATTGACTTGGTGCAAATCACCGCAGGACCGATCAAACCGATTATGTATCGATTAGGGGAAGTCTTAGATTGGCTACCCAATAGGATAACCAAGCAAAAGAGATATAACAACACGATGCTTTTCCGAGTTGACTCAGAAACACCGCCTGTAGTTCAAATCCGTTTGAAAGTAGAAATCAACTGCTTTGAACATTTCAATGTACTGGGTCTCACGAAAGTTCACTTCAATGTGAAGAACTCTTGGTTTACTGGTGAAGCAGAATTGGTGACATATCAGTTCGAGGAATTACTTGGCACAAAGTTACGTGCTCTATATCAACGCAAAAAAGGGCGTGACCTTTTCGACTTGTATGTCGCTTTGCAACGCAAAGAAGTCAATACTTCCAAGGTGTTGGAATGTTATAAGCGATATATGGAATTTGTTGTTGACAAAGCACCATCATACAAGCAATTTGTTAACAATATGCAGGAGAAATTGGCTGATTCAGAGTTCACTGATGACACACTTACCCTGTTGCGTCCCGGTATTTCTTTCAATGCCCATGAAGCATACCCTTTTATTTACGACAACTTCATAGATAAGATGGAGGGTAAAAGAGATTAGATGACAAAATGCCATTTATAAAGGATTGCTTTTAGGTTGGTATTCTTATACCACACTAAAAGCAATCGCAAATGTGTTATTTTTATATATTGTCCACATTTCGGAATCCTAATACTTGCCTGATAATTCGCTCGTTGGCTTCGTTGATGGTTGCCATGTCTAACGACTGTAAGTAAATTTGTGTGGTCTTGAAGGAATTGTGTCCCATTCCCTCGCTGATGGTGGCTATCGGAATGTTCATGTGCAGGGCGATACTTGCCCATGTGTGGCGTGCCACATAGGTGGTCAGCGGTATCTTCAAGCCTATCCTCTCGCCGATTTTCTTCAGGTTGTAGTTGGTATTGTGTTCTACCTTACGGTATGCGGTATAAAGCGAAGTCTCTTTGCCTGTCAAGATAGGCAGCAGATAAAGAGAGTCTTTTGTTTGCTCGGCGTATTTGTCTATGATCATTTGCATCGGTTTCATCCACTCGATATTGAGATTTTGGTGGGTCTTGCGACGATTGTAACTTATCATTCCGCACTTCAAGTCGCTTTTCTTCAGGAATGCCATGTCCACGAAAGCCATACCACGCAGATAGAAACTGAGCAAGAACAGGTCTCGTGCCTTGTCAAGAGACGAACCGCGAGGCAAATCCAACTTTTCAATCTTGCGAATATCCTTGACGGAAATGGCTCGCTTGGCAGTTCTCACATTGGCGGTCTGTATGTGAGAAAAGATGTCGTTGGACGGTGCTTGCCCTGCTTCCACTGCCTTGTTATAGAGAGTGCGGAGGGTGCGCAGATAGAACGCCACGGTGTTTTGACCTACGTCTCTGTTCCAAAGCCATGCTTGATACATCTCCATCATGTCGCTTGTCATCTGTGAGAAGGCGAGGTCTTCATGGTCACGAAACTCCATGAAGCGATTGGCGGCACTGACATAGTTGTTCTTGGTGCCAATGCACAACATCTGCTCTTTCTTGGCTATCTGCTGTCGGAAGAATGTAAATACGCTCTGGCTTGGCGGCAATTGCAGGATTTCCTTGGCAAGGTAATCTATGGAATAAGGGATGCCCACCATCTCCTTGTCATGGATGATGCGCTGCATCTGCTTCATCTCCCAGTCGATCTTTGACTGAATAAGTTGCAGATACGCCTGTCGGTTGCTATGATTAGAAATAATGATAGCCGATTTTTTGTCGTTCCACTCCTCAGGAAAGACGTGGTAGTCGGTACTGATCCAACGCAGATTGCGCTGATGGATAAGGTGATAATACAATGTGCCTTCCTTTCCCTCTACCGAGGAGGCACGGAACTTTACTTTTACTGTTGCCATAATGCTTTACTTTTAATGATGAATAATGTATTTTCGGTTTACACCTTATTATATAAGCAGTAAAAGTTCTGTTTGTCTCCGTCTTCTGATGGATGGGATATGCTTGCCTCTCCATCTGCAAAAGTCAAGGTAATCTTTTTCTATGTCATGCAATCCTCGCTCAATCTTTTGCAGGAGACGGCTCTTGGGAAATCTTTTGTTCCCTAATATCTTGTAGGGACCGACATTATAGGCAAGTACGGCAAGAAGTAGTGAGTCCTTGCCATACTTACGAAACATGGCACATAACTTGGTGAGATCTGAGCGCAACAGGGAGTCGGCTTGCAGATAAGTGAGATTCTTCTTGAACTTTTCATGTGGCAATATCCGATGTCCCCATCCGATATAGGGAAAGTTGCGCTTGATGTCGTGCCACCCCTCATAATACTTGATGCAGCGCACCGCTCGTTCAAAGGGTGGTAAAGCGAAAATGCCCAAGTCGGTTTGGCTTGGGCTATCGGTTATGGGTGTTTTATTCTGTGCCGCAATACTTTGACACAGAAACAAGAGTATTATAGTGATGTATGTCCTTATCTTTTTTGTCATGGATGTTATTCTTGTTTTGTTATGGAGTGCTATTTTGATTGTCACTTGGCATTCTTCTTGTTGAATATCTCCGCTATCATGGCTTTCACGTCCTCACCAACTTGCACGAAGTTCTTGTAGAGGATGCGCTCACGCTCATCACGGCTCTTGAAGGTGTAGAACTTGGGCAGTGGCATATACTCGCTTTCCTCTTTCTTGATGTCTGCCATATTGAAGTCGGTCTTGCAATAGAACTTACTGGTCTTGAACTCGTCGCTTTCCTGTATGTTCATACTGCCATTCATGCCGGTCTTGGTTGCCACAAAGTCTCTTGCGGTCTGTCCGCAGATCCATCCTGTCGGCATATCCGAAATTTTAGAGGCAGGGACAAGGCTGTCCATGTTCTCGTTCAGGTTAATACTTGTTTTGTCTCGGTCGATGGTCACACCTTTCTTCAGTTGCACCACTTTTCCGAAGATGTCGGAGGACAGCCATTCGAGCGTTTCCTTGCTTCGTGCCGAACCGCTCACCACATTGCCTACGGTGGTGATAATCTTCTGCATACCAACCTTGCCATAGTCGGCTTCCAACTGCGGCAACTCCTGAAAGCCCAGGGCTACGCTCACCTTGTTGCTTCGGGCTGTGCCTATCAGTCTGTCTATCTTATGAAAGTAGAGTGTCGGCAACTCGTCCACAATGATGCTCACAGGGATGTTCTTGCCTTGTCCTGTGTTCACTCGTGTCACCAGTCGGTTAAGGATTAGGGCGTTCAACGCTCCGATAATGCTCTCCATCTCAGGGTCGTTGGCTATCAGCAGATAGCTCGGATTCTTCGGGTCACTGACCTTCAGATCGAAGTCATCGCCGTCCTTGTGGAATATCCAATAGCTTTCCTTGGTAGCAAGGCGTGAGGTATAGACACGCAGTGTACCTATCATACCCTCCAACTGTTCCATCGCCTTGTTCTTCAAGGCGGTCTGAAACGGACCGAGCAACGGTGCTACCTCATTGTCGGTCTCCAATACATTGAAGATGGTCTGGTAACTCTCGTTCAAGAAACTGAGGATATGGGGCATATCGCTATACTTGCCCAACCAATAGGCTGGTTCCACTTCTTCTCCTGCATGGTTAAACACCTTTCCAGTCGGCTTCATCTGCATGGTCTTCGAATCTAGTACTTTCTCTGCTATCAGCATCTTGCCGTCCTTGTCGTATGGTTCCTTGCCATAGTTGATGAAGAAGTAGATACAGGCGGCGAGGAAGTTGACGGCTGAGGTCTGGAAAAACTGGTCGCTGCCGCCACCGCCTTCTTTCTTGCCTTTTTGCAGTGATTCAAGCAGTGTCTCTGCGGTCTCGCTCGCTGCAGCCAAGTTATTGATATACTTCTGCTGTATCGGGTTCACTCGCTTGGAGTATTCCACATCCACAAAGTTGATGATGTTGAACTTGCAGCCTTCTGGCAGCTTGCCCAACTGTTGGTTCTTCTTGTAGTGGTAGTACAGTTTGGTTGCCAAGGTCGGGAACTTGTAGTCGTAAACGACCATGGCAAAGCCCTTTGCACTGTGCTGACGGATGAACGGTTCGATAATAGAAAAAGTCTTACCGCTACCAGGCGTACCCACCACCCATGTGCCACGGAAAGGGTTCACGATGTTCACCCATCCCTTGCGGAACTTACCCTTATAGTAGTAGCGCATAGGAATATTCACGCTGTATTTGTTATATTCCTCCTTCTGGCACTGCTCAAAACTCTCGTTCTCAAAGTTAAAACGGTCTTTCATCAGTCCTTCCTTCAGGAACTTCGAGATGTTGTCCAAGGCTACATGCACCAGCACCGTTCCGATGATGGTTGCCACCATATAGAGAATGGTGTTCAATCTTAGGGCATAGAGACGAGTGTCCATCGCATAGCCGAAGAGCCACACGGACAGTGTCAGCAGTCCCACGCCACTTACCAGTGGGTACAATACCTGCTTTCGGGCATCAAACTCCAGATGCTTCTTGTTTCTCGTGCCTACACAGGTGATGCACACCAACAGGAATGTCACCACCTTGCTATACACCAAGTTGCCATCATGGTAGATGAACCACTGCTTGATGCGGTCGTGCAGGTCACACACCACACCGCCAAAGCCGTCTATCGCCCTTGGGTCTA
>OIYY01000120.1_pt1 | contig 59363 bp, 63 predicted proteins | sample 1588341 | NCBI WGS metagenome assembly OIYY01 (sample SAMN03283287) | human gut metagenome | biome: human-associated habitat; material: feces | host: Homo sapiens | place: Peru | collected 2012
ATGTGAAACATGGCGAATAATAGGAGTATTTGATGGTAAATTAAAAATAATAAGAAACACAACAATAGGAAATTATTCTTGGGATAATAAGGATACCAGTACTGGAGCAGAAGATGCTTATGGTAAAAATGACTGGGCGACAGCAAGATTAATGAAACTTTTAAATCCAAGTGACTATTATACAGCAGATTCTAATGACAATAGTTTAGGGCAGAGTTTATATTGGAATAGTGCTTTAGGTAAATGTTATAGTGGCAAAAATAATGCAACAGTAGATTGTGATTTTACAAGTACAGGAATAAAAAATGATGTTACAAGAAATCTTATATCTGAAGAGACATGGAATATTGGCGGATGGAATAGTTATTATGAATATTCTAATCAAATTTATGGATATGAAAGAGGAACAACAGTATATTCTGGAAGACCAACAACGTGGACTGGGAAAATAGGACTAATGTATCCATCAGATTATGGGTATGCAACAGATTTAGGTCAATGTACACAAAACTTGTACCATTATGATAATTCGACTTGTACGAGTAACGATTGGTTATTTAATAGTGCTTTACAATGGACTTTAGCCCCTTATTCCGACCGTGCGAACTATGTGTTCAATGTGGATTCGTCCGGCTCCTTGTTTAACGGCTATGTGTATCGTTCGTACGGTGGCGTGCGTCCAGTCCTTTATCTTGCCTCTGATCTAGCGATGGAGTCAGGAGATGGAACTTCGAGCAATCCGTACAAATTAAGTGCGTAAGCAATTAATTTGAAATAACTTTGGTAGGAAAAACTTGATAATAGGCACCTTAAACTGGCGAAGTCCGTTAGGTGCAAGGGCGGCGAAAGTCGCCAAAGGAAGATAAGTATTCGCCGAAAGGCGAAAGACTAAAAATAGATTTTTGGTATTAACAATAAAAATATTTCCATTACTTAGAAAAAAATAAATATAATAGATTGGTTATTAAATAAAAATTAATAGCTTATATATAATAGGTATGTAGATACATTATTTTTAGATTTTAAGCTAAAAATAACACTAATAAGACTTAGAATAAGGCTTATAGTGCATAAAATAAAGAAAAAATATAAAAATTGGTTGACTTTTAGATAAGTATATAATATAATTAACTAGAAACGGAAAGAAGATTATATTTATCTCACCTGATTACACATAGTAATAGGTAAAAAGCCAACCTAGAATATACATTATATTTTTAATTAGCTTTTTTATGGATAAATGAATACTTCTTTAGTATTCATTTTTTTGGAGGTGTTAGCTATAGCTACTTTAAAGGATAATCCTATCAATGAACAAATTAGATGTAAGGAAATGATGGTAATTGGACCTAATGGAGAACAATTAGGAGTTAAGTCTAAACAAGATGCATTAACATTAGCAGGTTATGCAGGTTTTGATTTAGTACTTATGAGTGATTCTGGTAATATGCCGGTATGTAAAATTATGGACTATAATAAGTTTAAGTATGAGAAGAAAAAGAAAAGTAAAGAAGCTCAGAAAAAGCAAAGAGAGACTATGGTTGAAACTAAAGAGTTTAGATTATCAGTTAATATTGATATTCATGATTTTAATACTAGAGTAAATAATGCTAGAAAAGCTTTTGAAAAAGGTAATAAGGTTAAAGCTAGTATTAGATTTAAAGGAAGACAAATTGCTCATCCAGAACTTGCTAAAGAAGTTCTAGATAGATTTTATGAAAAAGTTAGTGATGTATCTGACATAGAAACTAATCCTAAAATAGAGGGTAGAACTATGTATATGATGCTTGCACCTAAAAAATAGAAGGAGGATATTATGACTAAAGTTAAGAAGAATAAAATGAAGACACATAAGGGAACAAAAAAAGTATTAAATATTAGACAAAGTGGTTCTATTAGTAAGTCAAGACAAGGAACACTTCATAATACTGGTAAGAATAGTGCTGCTAGAGCAAGTAGTAAGAAGAAAGGTACAGCTCTTTCTAAAGCAGACTACAAGAGAATTAAAGATATAATATAGGAGGATAGTAATGACAAGAGTTAAAGGTGGCACTGTTGCACGTGCTAGAAGAAAAAAAGTTTTAAAAGAAGCAAAAGGTTACTTTGGTAGTAAACATAGATTATATAAAACTGCTCATGAGCAAGTTATGCATTCTGGGGTTTATGCATTTAGAGATAGAAAACAAAATAAGAGAAACTTTAGAAAATTATGGATTACAAGAATTAATGCTGGATGTAGAGAAAATGAAATCTCTTACTCTAGATTTATTGATGGATTAAATAAAGCAGGAGTTACTGTTAATAGAAAGATGCTTAGTGAATTAGCTATTGATAATCCTAAAGCATTTGCTGATTTAGTAGTAATTGCTAAAGATGCATTAAATGGTAAGACTTATACTCCAAAGAAAGTAGTAGTTAAAGAAGAAGTTAAAGAAACTAAGACTACTACTAAAAAGGCTGCTAGTGAAAAGAAACCAGCTGCTAAAAAGACAACTACTAAAAGTACTAAGAAAACTGAAGAAAAGTAATATTTCTTCTTTTTTTTGATGTTATTTTATGGTATACTTAGTATGTACATAGAGGAGTGGTAAGTATGGATGATAGTTTTTTTACAGAGAAAGAAATAAGAAGTGCTAATAGAGGTAGTGTAGCTCCAGTAGTTGTAGTTATACTTGTAATTATTGCATTATTAGGTTTAGCATTCTTTGGAGGTAAATATTATTTAGCTTCAAGAAACAATATTAAGATATTTATGAATGATTACTTTGATAAGTTAGAGGGTAATATAGGTAAAAATAGTTCTATTAGTGGTAGTCTTTCTTTAAGTGTAAATGGAGATACTACTGGTAGTGATGAAAAGATATTTAAAATATTAAATAATTTAGACTTTAGTATGGATTATGGTATTGATACTAGAGAAAATATTACTAATATTGATATTAATACTAATTATTATGGAGATAACTTAATAAATATTGGTACTTATATAGAAGGTAATAATGTATATTTATCTTTAGGTGATTTATATAGTAAGTATATAAAACTTAATAATAGTAAAGAAGATAATAGTGACAAGGAAAGTATGACTAATGAAGACTATGAAGTAATTATTAATAGTATCGGTACTGCAATTAGTGAATCTTTAAAGGAAGAATATTTTACTAAGAGCTGGGTTAAAGTAGATGGTAAGAATGTTAATAAAGTAGAACTATCACTAAATAATAATAATATTAAAATTATTAATGAAAATATAATTAATAATTTAAAGAGTAATAATGATTTTATAGATAGTTTTGGTAAATTAACTAATAAGAAAACTATGGAAGTAAAAGAATTACTTGATAAAGAAGTAGAAGAAGTAAATAATAGAGAATATAAGAATACTAAAATTAGTTTATATACTAAAATTACTAAATTTGTAAAGTTGGAAGTTATATATGGCGAAGATAAGGCTGTTATTAAACGTACTGATAAAGGTTATGACTTTACAATAACTGATAATGAGAATAGTAATACTTATAATGGTACCATTATAGTAAAAAATAATAATGATAGTACTAGTTATAATATTAATGTTAAAGATAGTAATGACCTTGAAATAAAGATTAGTAATACTATAAATAATACTACTAAAGTAGATAAGAAAGATGTATCTAATAGTGTTTTATTTGAAGATATTACTGATAAGGAATATAAAGATATTAAGAATAAAATATCTGATAATAAAGCATTTAAAAAGATTTATGAAGATATATCTAATAGTAATATTAAAATGGTGGATATTGCCTAATAATTTGTGATTTATTTAACGATTAACAATTATTTGGATAATTATTTTAATATGATATTTATTTAATGATAAATAAATGAAGAAACTTTCGATTTCTTCTTTTTTTTACTTTTAATTTTTGCTATAATAGAAAAGAAGGCAGTGATAGGATGGATAATACAAAAATAAGAAATTTTAGTATAATTGCTCATATTGATCATGGTAAGAGTACACTAGCAGATCGTATACTTGAATATACGGGAGCAATTGATAAAAGACAAATGAAAGACCAATTACTTGATAGTATGGATATTGAAAGAGAAAGAGGTATTACTATTAAACTTAATGCTGTTAGATTAGATTATAATGGTTATATTCTTAACTTAATTGATACTCCAGGACATGTAGATTTTAGTTATGAGGTATCTAGATCACTCGCTGCTTGTGAAGGAGCAGTACTGGTAGTGGATGCTACTCAAGGTATTGAAGCTCAGACACTTGCTAATGTATATTTGGCTTTAGAAAATAATCTAGAGATTATACCCGTTATTAATAAGATTGATCTTCCTAGCGCGGATATTCCTAAAGTAGAAAGAGAACTTTATGATACTTTTGGTTTTAAGAGTGAAGAAATTATTAAAGTATCTGCGAAAACAGGTGTTGGTATACCGGAATTAGTTTCGGCGATTATAGAGAGAGTTCCTGCTCCTGAAGATAAAAAGAATGATAAATTAAAATGTTTAATTTTTGATAGTTATTTTGATTCTTATCGTGGTGTAGTAATACTAGTTAGAGTTATGTCAGGTACTTTGACTAAAAAAACAAAGATTAGAATGATGTCTTCAGGTATTTCTTATGATGTTGTATCACTTGGCTATCATACACCATTTGAAAAAGAAGTAGATAGTTTAAGCGCAGGAGAAGTTGGCTTTATTACGGGTTCTATTAAATCACTTGAATCAGTCAAAGTGGGTGATACTATTACTGATGATAGTAATCCTGCTGAAGATATATTACCCGGATATAAGCCTATGAAACCAATGGTCTACTGCGGTATTTATCCAATAGAATCTAGTAAGTATCCTAACTTAAAGGAAGCTATAGAAAAATTAAAATTAAATGATGCTTCTCTTACTTTTGAACCTGAGTCTTCAAGTACGTTAGGTTTTGGTTTTAGAATGGGCTTTTTAGGTCTATTACACTTAGAAATAATATCAGAGAGAATTGAAAGAGAATTTAATATTGATATTATTGCTACAACACCATCAGTTAATTATGAAATTAATCTTACTGATGGAAGTACTATCTATATAGATAATCCTAGTATGATGCCTGATAAAGTAAAAATAAAAGAAATAAAAGAACCTTATATATTTACTAATATTTTAGTACCTACGGAATATATAGGTCCAATAATGGAATTATGTCAAGATAAGAGAGGTATTTACAAGAGTACAGATTATATTGATAAGACAAGAGTAAATATTCATTATGAATTACCATTATCAGAGATAGTATATGATTTCTTTGATAGATTAAAATCCTCGACGAAAGGGTTTGCTTCATTTGACTATGAAGTTATTGGCTATAAAACTAGTGATTTAGTAAAGATGGATGTTCTATTAAATGGTGAAGTAGTGGATGCTTTATCACTTATAGTACATAAAGATTTTGCTTATACTAGAGGAAGAAAAATGGTAGATAACTTAAAGAATATTATTCCAAGACAGTTATTTGAAGTACCAGTACAAGCAGTAATTGGTAGTAAAGTAATTGCCAGAAGTGATATAAAAGCTATGAGAAAAGATGTTTTAGCTAAATGTTATGGAGGAGATATAACAAGAAAGAGAAAACTTCTTGATAAACAAAAAGAGGGTAAAAAGAAGATGAAAACAATTGGTAAGGTAGAAATACCTAGTGAGGCTTTCTTGAGTATTTTGACTGATTACAAAAAGAATTAATAAACATAAAATAATATAGGTGGGTTTAATATGAGCATTAAAAAAAATATAGCTAAACAAATTAAAAAACAGATATTAAATAATGACTATGAGTATGATTGTTTATATGATGAACTACTGGAAGATCCTGAAGACGTATTATCTGGCATACTTAATTCTTATTTATATTTGTTTAGAAATGCTGATAATGTCTTCAATGAAGAATGTCTTGATAATTTAAATGATCTTTTAAATTATTATGTTAAAAAAAATAAAAATAAGAAAGAATTAGAACTTATTTACAATAAGATTGAAGTTTTCTTAAGCAACATTTCAAAGAGTTTAGATTACGAAAAATTAATAAAAGTAGAAAAATATATAGCCAGTTTAGTTAATCTTCAAAATAAATGCATTATGAATAATATACGTAGAGCTAAGGGAGATAAATATAATTTTATATTATACTTAATATTTGAAAAGAGAGATATAGAACTTCTTACTAGATATATAGAAAATAATATGAAAGAGTTATTAATTAATAATAATACAATACACTCTATATTTACTAGTGTTATAGAAAAATATATTGATATTAATGAAGATAATGATATAGAAATTAGATATTTTAATAGAATTATTAATTTATTTTTAAAGGGTAAAATGTATGATAAATTAATTATAGATAATTCTAGTTATTTAAAGATATTAAGAACTTCAAATAAAAAGTTTGTACTTGATTTGGTGGATAAAATAGAAAATGAATTTTATCAAACTAAGGAAGAAGTAGCTAAAGATTATAATGTGTCTTTTATAATACCAAAGATGGAGACATATACTTATTTTCCTAATGGTAAAATAGATTTAACTAAAGAAAATGTTATCACTATTGATAATGAAGGAGATTTATGTTTGGATGATGGGCTATCTATTAGTAATAATAAAGATGGTACTTATACTTTGTTTATTCATTTAGCTAATCCAGCAGCAATTATACCTTATACCTCAAGTACAATGAAGAATGCTTTAAAAAAATGTAATACTATGTATTTGATTGATGATAGTATTCCTATATTTGATAGATATTTGTCTGATGATATATTGTCATTACTACCTAATAAGTATACTAATGCTCTTACTGTTAAAGTAAAGGTTGATACGGATTATTCGTTAATGTTAGATACTTTAGAGATAATACCAAGTGTTATTCAGAGTAAGCATAAGTTATCTTATGAAGATACTGATAATATTATTAATCATGGTGGTGATTTAAATAGTACCTTGATGTTATTATCTAAGATATTTGATAAACAAGCTTCTGATAATCCAAAGATTAGTGCTTACCATAAACTAGAAAATATAATAAGAGGTAGAGATAATACTAATAGTTCAAAAGCGGATACTTCAATATCACATATGATGGTAGAGCAGAGTAATGTTTTTGCTAATAGTGCTATTTATCTTATTGATAAGAGAGATAATTTAGATCTTATCATGCCATGGAGAGTTCAAACTGAGGACTGTGAGGATCTTATTAATGAATATTTGAAAAGAGGTAATTTTGATACCTCTAATAAAGAACTACGTAGAATGATGAAAGAATATATGATGCGAAGTAAATATTCGTTTGATAATATGGGACATTATGGACTTGGTATGAATGGTTATGTTAGAATAAGTAGTGCTGCGAGAAGGGCTATGGATGATCTTGCTATATATGTATTATATGATTTATATATTAATAGAAATAGTGATGATTTAGATTATAAATACTACTACTGGGAAAGAGAAATTAAATATTGGTGTGAATATGCTAATAATAAGACTAGTGAAAATAATGATTTTATTAGTGAATATAATTATTTATGTAGTAGAGGAAAGATATTAAAGAAGTAGAAAGAAGTTGATATTTATGAATATGCCAGATTTAAATGAAGCAAGAAAGAGAACTAAAGATAAAGTAAATGTTTTATATGATGAATATAAAGTACCTGAGAGTGTTAAAAATATTGGTAATGGAAAGAGTTATGCTCTTCTTACTTATGGATGTCAAATGAATGTTCATGATAGTGAGAATATTGCAGGTATTATGGAAGATATGGGTTACACCAGAATAGAGGATTATGAAAAGGCTAATATTGTAATACTTAATACTTGTGCTATTAGAGAAAATGCTCATAATAAAGTACTTGGTATTTTAGGTAGAATTAAACATTTAAAAGAGACTAATAAAAAATTAATTACTGTAGTATGTGGTTGTATGGCACAGGAAGAATCTGTAGCTAAAATGATAAGAGATAAATATCCTTGGATAGATATAGTTCTTGGTACACATAATTTTTATGAATTACCAGTATATATTTCTAAAGTACTTGAAGATAATAAGCAAGAAATATGTGTATATTCTATAGAGGGGGATGTTGTAGAAAATATTCCTGCGAAGAGAGATTCTAAGGTAAAAGCATGGGTTAATATTCAGTATGGATGTGATAAGTTCTGCTCTTACTGTATAGTTCCTTATACTAGAGGTAAACAAAGAAGTAGATTACCTAAAGATATTTTAAAAGAGGTAGAAGAACTTAAGAATGCTGGCTATAAAGAAGTTACTTTACTAGGTCAGAATGTTAATGCTTATGGTAAAGATTTGGATATGAATTATACTATGGCTGATTTACTTCGTGATACTTCAAAGATTGGAATAGATAGAATTAGATTTGTTACTTCACATCCTTGGGATTTTACTGATGCAATGATTGATGTTATAGCTAAATATGACAACATTATGCCATATATTCATTTGCCTATTCAAAGTGGTTCTGATAATATATTAAAGAAAATGAATAGAAGATATACAATTGATGAATATAAAGAGTTATTTTATAAATTAAAAAATAAAATAGATAATGTTAGTATTACTACAGATATAATCGTAGGTTTTCCTAATGAAACTGAAGAAGATTTTGAAGAAACATTAAAAGTATATAATGAACTTAAGTATGATTTAGCTTATACTTTTATATATTCTCCAAGAGAGGGAACACCTGCGGCTAAAATAAAAGATAGTGTTCCTTTAGAAGAAAAAGAAAAAAGATTACAAAGATTAAATGAACTTGTAAATAAATATGCTAAAGAAGCAAACGATAAATATTTGAATAAAGTAGTCAAAGTTTTAATTGAAGGACCATCAGATAAAGGTGGTAAGATGATGGGCTATACGGATACTATGAAACTTGTAAATGTAGACTGTGATCCTAAGTATGTTGGTGAGATAGTAGATGTTGTTATTACTGATGTTAAAACTTGGTCTATGGAAGGGGTAATTAAGAAGTGATTGAAAGTAGTATCGAAGAGTTATTTAATTCCATAAATAATTCTAACGAATATAAAGAATATAAGTTAATAGTGGATACTTTAGAAAGTAATAAAGAAGTAATAGATTTAATTGAGGAAATAAAAAAGCTTCAAAAAGAAGCTGTTAAATTAGAATATAAGAATGATGATAAATATTTAGAAGTTGATAAAATAATTAAAGAGAAAGAAGAAATATTAAATAATAATAAAGATTATCAAGAATATTTATCTAAACTTAAAAAATTTAATAATACTCTTTTAGCATCTTCTTCATTAATTGAAGATTATGTTACTAATAAAGTTAGTATATAGAACTAGTGATAGTTCTTTTACTTTAAAAATGTCAAGTTTATTAATTTTACTTTAAAAATAGAAAAAACTATTATATAATATAGGTAAGAGGTGTTAAGATGAAATTAAGTATTGGAGTAATATTTGGAGGAAGAAGTTTAGAACATGATTTATCAGTACTTACCGCTATTCAAGCTATGGATAATATAGATAAGGAAAGATATGAAGTAGTACCTATCTATATTACTAAGGATTTAACTTTTTATAGTGGGGGTATGCTAAGATATATTGATAGTTATAAAGATTTTAGATTAATAGATAGATATGCTACAAAGGTTAATCTTATTAATAAGAATGGTAAGTTTATACTTCAAACTACTGGACTAATTAAAAGGGTATATAAGGAAATACATCTTGCTTTTCCAATGGTACATGGTAAATATACTGAAGATGGTAGTATCATAGGGTACTTAGAAACACTTGGAATACCAGTAGTGGGTAGTGATATTTATTCTTCAAGTTTATGTCAGGATAAAGTATTTACTAAAGAAGTTCTTAGTGGTAATGATATCCCAGTAGTAGATTATGTTTATTTTTCTGATAGTGATTATAGATTAGATAAAGAAGAAATATTTAAGAAAATAGAAAAATTATCTTATCCACTTATTGTTAAACCTGCACGACTTGGCAGTGGTATTGGTATCGAGATAGTTAACAGAAAAGAAGAATTAGAGTCTTCAATTGAAAAGGTTATGAAGAATGATGATAGAGTTCTAGTAGAAGAATATATTGCTGACAGAAGTGAATTTAATATGGCAGTACTACTTAGTAAAGGTAAACTTATTGGTAGTGTAATTGAAGAAGTTATTAAAGATGAACCATGTAACTATTATGATAAATATCGTAAAGATAATGATGATGATACCTTTAAGAGAATCTTTCCAGCGGATATTTCGAAAGTTTTAACTGAAGAAATAGAAAAAACTAGTAAAAAGACTTATAAAGTACTTGCTTTATCTGGAGTAGCAAGAGTAGACTATGTATATGATAATAAGAAGAAGAAATTATATGTAAATGAAGTTAATACTATTCCTAATTTCTTTTCACATCATTTATTTGACGATAAGAATATAGACTATAGAGAACTACTTGGTATTATGATTAAGGAAGCAATAGATAAGATTCATAAAGAGAATGATATGGTAAAAGATATAGAGGATAATTTGTTTAATAAAGTAACTTCTAAAGATGTAAAGGAAATGAAATAATATGTATGGATATATCAGTGGGGAAATAAAAGAAATAGAACCTAGTTATGTTATTATTGATAATAATGGTATTGGATACTTAATATATGTACCTAATCCTTATGGTTTTATGATAGGTAAAAATTATACTATATATACTTATACTAAAGTTGCTGAAGACGAATATTCTTTATATGGATTTAAAACTAGAAAAGAAAAAGAATTATTTTTAAAACTAATATCTGTTAAAGGACTTGGTCCAAAAATGGCTCTTCCTATGCTGGCTACTGGTTCTATTACGATGATTGAAGAAGCTATTGAAACAGAGAATATTAATTATTTAAAGAAGTTTCCAAAAATCGGTGATAAGGTTGCTAGACAAGTTATTCTTGACTTGAAAGGTAAACTTAATGTTATTAATACTGGTTTGTTTAAGAGAGAAGATCATTCTAATGAACTTACTGAGGCTCTACTTGGACTTGGTTATAAACAAGCTGATGTTAAGAAGATAGTTAGTAAGGTTGATCCAGAACTTAAATTAGAAGAACAAATAAGAGAGGCTCTTAAGTTATTACTTAAGTAGTTTCTTTTAGTATATAGATATGGCTTCTATATGATAGATGCGTTTAGCATATTAAATTAAGACTTTTAAAGGCTTAATTTAACACTCTATAGACCTTAGGCTAGAGAGCGCGTAAATAATAAAAAGAATGGAGTGAAAAAAATGAATAATGTTAAAAATATTTTGTGGGGAATTGCTTTAGTTGTAATTGGTGTTATTATTGGTCTTAATACTATGAATGTTGTAAATATTGATATATTTTTTGATGGATGGTGGACTTTATTTATTATTGTACCGTGTTTTATAGGTTTATTTACGGATAATGATAAAACTGGTAATATTATTGGTCTTTTTGTGGGAGTTATTCTACTACTAGGTATGCAAAATATTATAGATTTTAATTTGATATGGAAGTTATTGTTACCTAGTATAATTGTTATAATAGGTTTATCTTTAATATTTAAGAATACTTTTAATAGTAAGATTAATGATGAGATAAAGAAATTAAATGGTAAGAATACAAAAGATAATGAATACTGTGCAATATTTTCTGGACAAAAACTTGATTTTTCTAATGAGGAATTTAAGGGTGCTACTTTAAGCAGTGTCTTTGGAGGTATTACTTGTGATTTGAGAGAGGCTAAGATTAAAGAAGATGTTGTTATTAATACTAGTGCTATTTTTGGTGGTATAGATATTATTGTAGCAGATGATGTTAATATTAAGATTAAATCTAACTCTATATTTGGTGGAGTAGATAATAAAAAGAAAAATAATACAGATAAGAAATATACTATTTATGTAAATGCTAATTGTCTATTTGGCGGTGTAAATATTAAATAATTTATATTTTAATTATTAGTAACAGGAGGATTTATGATAGAAATTAATAATGTAAGTAAGAGTTATAATGGTAAAAAGAAAGTATTAAAGGATGTTAGCTTTAAGATAAATAATGGTGAAATATTTGCTTTTATTGGTCATAATGGTGCAGGTAAGACCACGATGATTAAGAGTATTATGGGTATTCTTGATTTTGAAGAAGGAGATATCTTAATTGATGGTAAGAGTATTAAAGAAGAACCTCTAGAATGTAAAAGAATAATGGCTTATGTACCAGATAATCCTGATTTATATGAAAATATGAAAGCTATCCAATTTATTAATTTTATTTGTGATATGTATGAAGTACCAGAAAGTATAAGAAGAGAAAATACAATAAAGTATGCTAGAATGTTTGAAATAGAGGATAAACTAAATGATGATATATCAAGTTTTTCACATGGTATGAAACAGAAGGTGGCTTTGATTGCGGCTTTAGCTCATAATCCTAAGATATTAATAATGGATGAACCATTCGTAGGACTGGATCCAAAGGCTGTATATGATATGAAAGAAATAATGAAAAATATGGCTCAAGATGGTAAAACTATTTTCTTTTCTACTCATATTCTTGATGTGGCGGAAAAGTTATGTGATAGAGTGGCTATTATTAAAGATGGAAGGATTGTCAAAGTAGGTAAAATGAAAGATATTAAGGGTGATGAATCATTAGAACAGGTCTTTCTAGAACTAGGTGAAAAATGATGAAAACATTATCTTTGTTAAAAGCAGTACTTACTGAAGATATGAATATGTTTAGATATCAAGTAGGGGCTAATGCTAGTACAAGAAAGAAGATACTACTACCAATATTTCTTTTTCTAGTTGTGTGTGTTTGTATAGGCTTCTATGCATATATGATAGGAAGTACACTTTATGAAGTTAATTTAACTTATGTTATGCTTACTTTGTTTATCTTTATGGTAAGTAGTATTACAATAATAGAGGGTATATATAAATCACAGGGAATATTATTTGAGACAAGGGATAATGAACTACTACTATCACTTCCTATTAAGAAAAGTCAAATATTATTTGTTAGGTTATTTAAATTATTGCTATTTCAATATTTATATAATTTGATGTTTTTATTACCGGCTTTTGTTATGTATATTTATTTTGAACATCCAGGAGTTGGTTTTTACTTGATATCATTTGTTATGTCACTACTAATACCTATAATACCTATGGTTATATCAAGTATATTAGGTTATTTAATTAAAATGATAGTTAGTAAGTTTAAAATGAAAAGAGTAGTACAGACTATGTTATCTAGTATTATCTTTGTATTGATATTTCTTCTAAGTTTTAAAGCTAATAATTTTATTCAGAAATTAGCGGGTAAAGCACTTAGTATTAATGATATGATAACGAAGATGTATTATCCAGTAGGAGCTTATATATCTTTAATAAATAAATTTGATATAGTGGTATTTATAAAATTATTACTTATAAATATTATTCCACTTATACTCTTTGTTTTGATAGGAGGTAAGTACTATTTTAAAATTATTGTTAATTCTAAAGATAGTATAACTAGGAAGAGTAAGATTAAAAAAGAAGTATTTAAGAAGAATAGTCCTATTAAAGCCTTGATTAAGAAGGAGTTAAAGAGATATTTTTCTTCACCAGTATATATGCTTAATACGATATTTGGACTTTTTTTAGTACTAATAGTTACTATATTATTATGTATTAAGGGTGAGAGTGGGGTAGTGAAGTTACTTAGTAGTGAAGAACTAGGTGGTATTAATATTTCTATACCAGTAATGTATTATATATGTGTATTATTTTCTTGTTTAATGACTTCGATAACTTCTTCTTGTATATCTTTAGAGGGTAAAACAATAAATATTACGAGAAGTCTTCCTATTAGTGAGAAAGATATATTAAAATCTAAAATTATTTATCCATATATAATAGAATTACCATTTATTGTATTAGCGGAATTAATATTTTTTGTGGTATTTAATTTAAATATAATAGAGATTGTTTTGATAATGGGAATGAGTATTGGTACTATTACTTTATCTAGTATATTGGGTTTAATTATTAATTTGAAATATCCTAAAATGAATGCTTCTAGTGATACTGAAATTGTTAAACAGAGTATGAGTAGTATGGTAGCAATATTTATTAATATTGGTATACTTGTTATTATGGTTAGTATGATTGCTACTTTATATGATATGATGAATATTTATTTATTACTTGGAATACAAGTATTTGTTATTATAATTTTAGATATAATTTTATATTATATACTTATGAATGATGGTATAAAGGAATATAGAAGTATTAATGTATAGCTTATTATGTTCACTCTAGATCTAAGGTTCTAGAGTGTTCTTTTTAGCCTAGGTCTAAAAAGAATATATCAGCCATATCTATTATATATAAGAGAGGGTATATATTAAAATATTAATTATTTAAGAAAATATTAAGGTTTTAGAAATAAAAATATGATATAATTAATTTGAAGTTTAGAAGGGATGATAAGCAGTATGTCAAATATTTTAATTGTTGATGATGAGAAAGAAATTGCTGATCTTCTTGAAGTATATTTAAAGAATGAAAATTATAATGTTATAAAATATTATTCTAGTACTGATGTAGTAAGAGATATAGATAGTTTAAAGATAGATTTAGCTATATTGGATGTTATGATGCCAGAGATAGATGGTTTTAAACTATGTAGTATTATTAGAAAAAAATATAATTTTCCTATAATATTTGCCACTGCAAGAGTGGAAGATATTGATAAGATAAATGGTCTTTCTATTGGGGCTGATGACTATGTTACTAAACCATTTGAACCTTTGGAACTTATGGCTAGGGTAAAAGCACAACTTAGAAGATATCAAAGATATAATAATACTAGTATTGATAATATTATAGATTTTAGAGGAATAGTTATAAATAATGATACACATGAGTTTATTTTTAATAATGAGAAGATAGAACTTACTAAGACGGAGTTTGCTATATTATGGCTTCTTTGTGAAAATAGGGGTAATGTTGTAAAAAGTGATGTGCTATTTTCAAGTGTTTGGAAAGAAGATTATTTTGAAAAAGATAATAATACAATAATGGTACATATTAGACATATAAGAGAAAAGATGAAAGATACTTATAGTAAATCAAAGTATATAAAGACAGTTTATGGAGTGGGGTATAAAATTGAAAAATAATAAAGAAAAGTTTTTTAGAAGAAGATTTTGGCTTCTCGTGGGAAAGATGACTATTTGTTTTACATTTATTGTTTTGTTCTTTATTCTTCTAAGAAGAATAATAGAAATATCTGATTTTCAGTGGTTATATGATATTGATTCAGTTAGTTATTATAGGGCTATAGAAACTTTTAATAGATTATATTATAATGGAACTGTATATTTAATAATATCTGCGGTAGCTATAATTATATTCTTAGTATTATTATATATAGAAGTAAAGAATATGTCTTCTTATATAAATGCGATAGCGGATTCTGCTGAAAAACTATTTGATGGAAGTGAGGAGTATATAGACTTACCTCCTGAAATGAAAGAATTAGAAATTAAACTAAATCATTTTAGAAGTGAATCTATTAAAAATGAAAGGTTAGCTAAAGAAAATGAAAAGAAGAAAGACGAGTTAATAGTTTATTTGGCACATGATATAAAGACACCTTTAACTGTTGTTATTGGCTATTTATCTCTTTTAGATGAAATTGAGGATATGCCTTTAGAACAAAGAAAGAAATATATAGAACTAGCTTTAAATAAATCGTATCGCTTAGAAGAATTAATAAATGAATTATTTGATATAGCAAGATTTAATTCTGAGAAAATTATTCTTGAAAAAGAAGAATTAAATCTTAATATGATGATAGAACAGATAATAGATGACTTTTATCCTATGGTAAAAGAACTTAATAAAAGTATTAACTTTACTAGTGGTGAGAATATAACTATATATGCTGATTCAGATAAACTTAGTAGAGTATTTAATAATTTAGTTAAGAATGCTATAAGTTACAGTAAAGAAAATACAGATGTTGATATTAAAATGTATAAAAGTAATAATGAAGTTAATATTGAGGTAATAAATAGGGGTAAAATGATACCTAAAGATAAACTTGATAGAATATTTGAAAATTTCTATAGGCTAGATACTTCGAGAACTAGTAAGACTGGTGGAAGTGGTCTTGGACTTGCTATTAGTAAGCAGATTGTAGAACTTCATGATGGTAAGATAATGGTGACTAGTGATAAAGATAAAACAATATTTAAAGTTAGTTTACCAATCAAAGATGAATAGCTTAAGAAAATATTAAGATTTATTTAAGGGTTAATTAATAAATTAATAATAAAAAATTAGTATAATTATGATATAAGTTTTTTATTATAAATAGAAGGTGAATATATGAAGTTTGTGGAACTTTCAAGTAGTGAGTTTGAAAAAGCAAGTAATAATTTTTCTGGTAGTAGTTTTTATCAGAGTTATGCTTGGGCTAAAATAAAGGAACTTACGGGATGGAAACATTATTTTGTTGGAGTGTTAAAAGATAATAAATTAGTAGCTATATCTTTAATAATTGGTAAAAAGGTATATTTTGATAAATATTTATATTATGCTCCAAGAGGGGTACTACTTGATTATAATGATACTGAATTACTTAGTTTTTTTACTAAGAAAATAAAGAAGTTTTTGATAAAGAAGAAAGGTGTAGTATTAAAGATAGATCCTTTTATTGAATACCAAAAGCATGATAATTATGGTAATGTTATTGGAGACTTTTGTAATAGACAAGTTATAGATAATTTGATTAAGTTAGGCTATAAACATCATGGTTTTACTACGGGTTATACGGACGAGATACAACTTAGATGGAGTTATTATTTGGATATTAATAGAAGTATGGAAGATATTAAAAAAGGTATGGATCAGAGATGCAGAAGATGTATTAGAAAATATGAGAAATATCCATTAGAACTTGCTATAATTGATAATAATGATATTAGTGATTTTAAGGATGTTATGCAAAGTACAGCGAATAGGCAGAATCATTTTGATAGATCGGTAGAATATTATAAGAACTTGAATAATCTTTTAGGAGAGAGAAGTCTTCTTACTATTATTTATTTAGATAGGGATAAATATTTAAAAGAGTGTACTAATGATAAACTATATGATATAGTTATGAATGATAAGAGAGAGAAGATACCGATAAGTGCTGGAGTATTTATTTTTGATAAAGATAGATTAAACTATGTTTATGGTGGAACATACAAGGAATATATGCCTTTAATGGCCCAGTATAAAATGCAAATGGAAATGATTAAATTAGCTATGGAAAAAGGATTACCAATATATGATTTTGGTGGTATAAGCGGTAACTTTACTCCTGGTAGTGAAAACTATGGTGTCTATGAATTTAAAAGAGGATTTGGTGGTAATGTTTTAGAGTATATTGGGGAGTTTGATCTAATATTGGATAAATTTGGTTATTATATATATGACATTGGTTATAAATTATATCGTAATACTAAAAAGGTAATAGCAAAAATATTAAGAAGATAAATACATAGGTTTAAAACTTATGTATTTTTTGATATAATATAAATGTGATGTAATTATGATATTAAACGTAAGTGGAAGAACTGATATAGTGGCTTTTTATATTGAATGGTTTATGAATAGATATAAAGAAGGATATGTTATGGTAAGAAATCCTTTTAATTATCACTTAGTAAATGAAATATATTTTGAAGATGTTGATTTAATAGTTTTTTGTACTAAGAATCCTCTTCCTATAATAGATAAAATAAAGGAGATAGATAAACCAATTCTTTTTCATATAACAATAACTCCTTATAATAAAGATGTAGAACCTAATGTTATAGATAAGAAAGATATAATTGAAGGAGTAAAAGAGTTATCTAAAATAATAGGAATAGATAATATATATATTAGATATGATCCAATATTTTTAAGTGATAAATATAATATAGAATATCATATTAAGGCTTTTAATAAATTATGTACTATGTTAAATGGCTATGTAAAACATATTATAGTATCATTTATAGATAATTATAAGAATGTTAGAAAGAATAATAATATTTTAAAAATAAAATCATTTACTAAAGAAGATTATAAGTTAGTAGGAGAGACTTTTAGTAGGATAGCAAGAGAAAATAATATGACAGTACAGACTTGTGCTGAAGAAGAAACACTAGAAGAATATGGTTTTGTTAAAGAAGAATGTTTATCTCATACTTTAGCCTATAAGTTAACTGGTAAATCTTATAAGAGTTGGACTTCAAGAAAGAGCAAATATTGTAATTGTGTTAATATGGTCGATATTGGTGTGTATAATAGTTGTAGGCATTTTTGTAAATATTGTTATGCTAATTATGATGAAAATAAAGTAATAGAAAATTATCATAATCATGATGCTAATTCTCCATTACTAATAGGTGATATAGAAGATAATGATATTATTAAAAGAAGATATAAATAATATATTATGCTCACTACAAGCCTAATTATATTAGTCTTGTTAGTGTTATTTAGAGCCAATATTAATATATTGTCTCTAAATAAGTATCAACCATATATATCATATATAAGCAAGAAATATATATTAAAATCATACAAAGTAGATGAAATATTCTACTTTTTTTGATATAATATTTATATATAAAATTAGAGGGGGAGATATCATGGAAAAAATGAATATAAAATGGAATTATACTAATAAAATAGTAAATGATTTATTAAAAATAAATAGAGCAAGAGAAATTGTAGATTTATTAGAAATACCAGTATCTGTTGAAGAAGAGATAAAAAAAGAAACTATTGCTAAAAGAGTTCACTATTCTACTAAAATAGAAGGAAACAGTTTGGATTTAAATACTGTAAAAGAGATAATTGAAAATGATAATAATTCACATGAAAGAAATGTTTTAGAAGTGAGAAATTACTATAATGCTTTAATGTATTTAAATAAAGAGGCAGATAATAATAATAGTATAACAGAAGACTTAATATTTAAAGTACATAACTTAGTGATTGGAAAGAACTTAAATACTAAAACAACATATCGTGACGGTCAAAATATAGTGGAAGATTCATTAACTAAGCAAATAGTGTATATGCCACCAGAAGCAAAAGATATAAAAGTATTAATTAATCAAATGATAAAAGAGTTTGATAGTAAAACATCTAAAGATATTCCTGTACCTATAAAAGCTGGTATCATAGAGTATGAATTTGTTACTATTCATCCTTTTTGGGATGGCAATGGTAGAACATCTAGATTGCTTGCTAATTATATATTAAAAGCATATGGATATGACTTAAAGGGTTTTTATGTAATGGAGGAGTTTTATGATAAGAACATAAATGATTATTATAATTCTCTACAAATGGGATTACATCACAATTTTTACTTTGGAAGAAAAGATGCTGATATAACAGAATGGTTAGAATATTTTATTTCTACTATGGCAAATACTTTTGAGGCAGTTGGAAATAGAGTAAAAGAAATATATTTGAATAGTAAAGAAGGAGTAAATATCTTAGATACACTAGACAAAAGAGAAAGATGGATAGCAAATTATATATTAAATAATGGTAAGATTAAGGCTAAAGATATAGCAAGTCATTTTAAGATAAGTCTGAATACAGCAAATAACTGGATTAAAGAATGGCTCGAAGATGGTTTTCTAGTTAGATATAATAACGAACAAATTAGAAATATTGATTATATTTTAACTAAGAAATATCAAAAAAAAATAAAATAAGCCAAATTTAAGCCAAATTTAAGCCAAATTTAAGCCAAATTTTAAAAAATATTTGATAAAAAATTTAAAGTAGATGAAATATTCTACTTTTTTTGCTATAATGATTATAGATTATAGAAGGAGGCTAATCATGGAATATATAATCGAAGTAAAAGATTTAGAAAAGAAATATGGTAACTTTAAAGCATTAAATGATTTAAATATACATATTGAAAAGGGAAGTATATATGGACTAGTAGGTAAAAATGGAGCAGGTAAGACAACATTAATTAGATTGCTTTGCGGATTAGAAGAACCTACTGGTGGTACATATTCTATTTATGGAGTATCAAATAAAGATAAAGATATAAATAAAGAGAGAAAAAAAATAGGAGCAATTATTGAGTATCCATATTTATACTATAATATGAATGCTTATGATAATATAAAAGAAGTATATAAAATAAAAGGAATAGCTTCATACGAAGAAATAGATAACTTATTAGATAGAGTTGGTTTGTTAAAAGAAAAAAATAAAAAAGTTAGAACATTCTCCTTAGGAATGAAGCAAAGATTAATGATAGCCTGTGCTTTAGTTGGTAATCCAGATTTATTAATATTGGATGAACCAATAAATGGCTTAGATCCAGAAGGTATAATAGAAATAAGAAAATTAGTATTAGATTTAAATAAGAAAAGTAATATAACAATAGTAATATCAAGTCATTATTTGGATGAACTATCAAAGATTGCTACTAATTATGGATTTATTGATAAAGGTCATATAGTAGAAGAAATAAGTTATGAAAAGTTAAACAATAAAATAAGCGAGAAAACAATAGTAAAAATAAAAAACATCTCTAAATTAACAAAATACTTAGATAACAATAATATAAATTATGAAAAAACTGGTAAAGAAGAAATTACTATATATGATAAAACAAATATACCTAAGTTTATAACAGAACTAAATAATAATAAAATAGAAATAGAGGATATTAAAGAAGAAAAGGATACATTGGAAAATTATTTTTTAAAGTTACTAGGAGGAGAAAATGAGTAAGTTAATAAAATCAGAATTATTTAGAATTAAAAATAGTGGTGCTTTTCTTAGTTCTATAATAATAATATTTATAATAACTATCTTTATTTGTATAACACAATATAATTATATTAATACGGATAATGTAAAAGTAGGATATGATATAATTTGGTTCTTTAGTGCATTTATAGGTTTCTTTATAGCAATATTTACTAGTTTACATGTAGGAAGCGATTTTTCGGATAGAACTATTAATTATAAAATAATATCAGGTTATAGTAGACCTAAAATATATTTATCATATTTAATTACTTGTATAATTGAAGGATTAATATGTTTATTTATTTATATGTTTATTATACTTATATTTGGTTTATTCTTCTTAGAACCTAGTGGACTTGGTACTATAGAAATATTAAAATTACTTGGAGAAGTTATACTTCTTACTATATCCTTTACTTCATTATTTACTTTATTGTCGGTTTTATTTGCAGATAAAACATTAACTGTAGTAATATCTACAATTATAGTATTTGGTTTATCAATTTTATCATTTTTGATGTTAGAGCATTTAAAAGAACCAGAGTATGTAAATCAAACAATAATGGCTGACAATGGATTGGTTGTAGAAAGGGTAAAAAATGCTAAATATCTTACTGGAACTAAAAGAAAATTATACGAAGTGACTAATGATATATTACCTTCTTCAATAGCATGGAGAATATCTGATTTAAGTATTTTAAGTAGAAAATATGTTGTATACTATATGATTGTATTTATAGTAAGTTGTAACTTAATAGGAATTAGTATACTAAATAAAAAACAACTTAGATAAAATAAATATTTGATAAGAAGACTATAGGCTTCTTATCACCTAATGAGATTATAAGCTCATTAGGAAATAAATAAAATTAATATAAAGTAGATGAAATATTCTACTTTTTTTGATATAATGATTATATAAGAATAAGGAGTCTAACTATGAAAAAGAAAAGAATATTACTAGGAGTAACAATACTAATATTATTAATAATAAGTAGTATATTAGTATATTTATTAGTAATAAAAAAAGATAATAATAATATAGAAGAAAGACTAAATATAAATGAAGTAGTAACAATACCTAAAACAGATATATCAATAGGAGACTCTTTCTATCTAAAGAAAGAAGATAATAAATTAGTAGTATATGACTTTAATAATAAAAAGTTATCAGAACAAGAACTAGATGAAGATGACTTCTATGAAATATATAATAATAAATATATAATAATAAAAAATGATAAAAAAGCCTTAATAGTAGATCAAGATGGTAATGAAATAAAAGAAGGTACTTTTGCGATAACAGTCTATTCAAATAATAAAAACTATATAATAATAGATAATAAATTATATAATAGTAATATGGAAAAAGTATATGAACTTTCAGATAACTTACTTGTAGATAACTATATAAATAATAAACTTTATAGTAGTAACATCATCAATAACATTCTTATATTAACATTTGAAAATAAAGATAATAATATGTTAATAGATTTAACTACTAAAGAAGTATTATATAAAGGTTATGATGATTACTTTCTATTTAATGAAAATAATGATACTATAGAATATATAGCTATAAAACAAAATGATACTTATGATATCTATAATATGAAGAATAAAGAAGTAGTAATATCTAATGTTAGTATCGATGAAAATTATATAATTACTAAAGATAATAAAAAGATGTATATATATAATAATAAAATATATAAAGATAATACTAAAATAAATAAAAAATATCATTTAAGTACTAAAGACTGTGAAGTAGGAGGTAAACTATTAGATAATAAAAATAATACTATCGTAGATAAATGTATGCTTTATTATGAAGAAGTATTTAATAATATAATAATAGGTTCTAATATTAAAGAACAAATATTATATATAGATAATAAAGTAATAACTAATGATTATGTATCTAAAGTAGGAGATTATATCGTAACTTATAATTATGATGAAGATGGAGTAGTAACTAAATATAAATTATATAATAGTAAAGGTGAAGAAAAAGATAAGAGTAATGAAGTATCTTATCTAGGTAATAATATTTATTTAGAGTATAATACTACTAACGGAACTTATATTATATTGGATAGTAATCTAAATAAAATAGTAGATAATATAAATAGTATAATCTGTCCTTATAAAAATTACTGTATAGTATCAGATGATAATCTAAATAAAACAATATATCGTGATGGTAAAGAAGTATCTAGTAATATATATGATGATATTACTATAGATAAAGATAAAATAATTGCTGTAGGTTTATTTAATACATATATTTATAGATTAGATACTAAAAAAGAAATAAACATAGATACCAAAGAAGAAGTAGAGATAAATATAGATGAAGTAATAGATAAATATAGACTAGATAGTATGAAAGATAAAATAAAAGATAATGAAGAACTATTTAAAAAATATGCTTATATAGTAGAAAATAATAATAATTTATTAGAATATAAAAAACAAGTAATGGATATGTTTGATCTAATAGTAAGTAATAAAGAATACTTAAATGAATTAAGATTATTAAATAAATTAAAAGAATTAAATATTACTTATGCTGATGATTTAGGTACTGGAGTAGGAGCAACATATACTGATTATGGTACTAAAGTAAGTCTAAAAGAAAAAGATAATTATACTCTATATCATGAACTTACACACTTTGCTGACTTCTCATTTAATAATTACAATAATATATATAATCTATATAATTGTAATAATAAGTATGAAGTAAAAAAAGGCTATGATAGTAGTTGCAGTCCAATATATATAGATACAAACTTTATAACTGAAGCAGGAGCAGAATTATATTCAGGAAAGTATTATACTCATGAACTAGAAGCATATGCACCAGCAGCATTAATACTAGAAGCATTAGAATATATATGTGGCACTAAAGAATTAAACGAATGGTTCTTTACTAGTGATGCTTACTTCAAAAAACTATGGTTAGAAGCTGGCTATACTACTGAAGAAACTGAAAAAATAATAAATAGTTTATCAAATAGAACTAAAATATTATCTTCAGGTAATGATGATACTATCTTTATCATAGATACTTTAATTGATTTATATAAAATAAAAATAAGTGATAACTTTATGAATGATAATAAATTTAAATATATATTAAGATCATTAATAGATTATCGAAGAGACTTTACTACATCTAAATATAGTAGTGAATTAGATATCATTGTAAATGAAAATAACACTATTACTAATGCATTAAATAATTCTTTTGATGGATATATACTATATAAAACATTTGGTGATTTAATAATAATAGATGGCAAAGAATATATATCATCACTTTGTTATAAAGGTAATGAAATAGGAGCGTTACTTATTGATTATGACTTTGATAATAATAAAGTGTTAAATTATAAGTATACACTAAGAGATAACTAGGAGGACAATATGAAAAAATTAAATTCAAATCACTTAAAAATAATAGCAATAATAGCTATGACAATAGATCATCTAGCAGATCTTTTATACCCTAATATGCAAAATAATATTGTACCTATAATATTACATGTTATTGGTAGATTGACTGCTCCTATTATGTTTTTCTTTATATGTGAAGGCTATTATTATACTAAGAATCTAAAAAAATATATAACAAGATTATTTATCTTTGCTATAATATCACACTTTGCATATTGTTTTGCCTTTGGTATAAACTATATACCATTTATTACAGGTAATGTCTTTAATCAAACTAGTATTATGTGGTCACTAGCTTGGGCAGTAGTAGCTTTATATGTAGCTAATGGTAATAATAAATTAAAAGAATATCAAAAATGGATATTAGTAATACTAATAAATATAATAGCTTTTCCTGCTGACTTTAGTTCAATAGCGGTAATGAGTATACTATCTATGTATTCCGCTAGAGGTAATTTAAATAAACAAATGAAAGCAATGATGTTATGGTTATCATTATATGCCTTGATATCATTTATCTTTGTAAATAAAACATATGGAATAATATCTTTGTTTGCAGTACTAGTATATCCTCTTTTAAAAGAATATAATGGCGAAAGAGGAAAAATAAAATGGTTAAAATGGTTCTTCTATCTATATTATCCATTACATTTAGTATTAATAGGAATATTAAGAATAATACTATATGGTAATATACCAATATTATTTAGTTAAATATAAAAAATATTAAGAGGTGAAAAATATATATGAATAAAATAAAAATAAAAGGAATATATAAACATTTTAAAGGAGACCTATATCTAGTTGAAGACATAGCAATAAATAGTGAAACAGAAGAGGAATATGTTATATACAGAGCTTTATATGGAGATAATAAACTATATATAAGACCATATAATATGTTTATATCAGAAGTAGATCATCATAAATATCCGGAAATAAAACAAAAATATAGATTCGAATTACAAAATATAAAAAGTGTAAAAAAATAAATATAAAATATTAATATTAATAATGGCTGGCATTACATAACTTTTGGATAGTGACACTTTATTAGTATAAGTAAAAATAGAGGATTAGATCAATTTCTAATCCTCTATTAAAATAATTAATATTACAAATTATAATTCCTTTACAAGAGGATTAAAACTTTCAATAGCGGCAACTAACTTGGGATGTCTAATAACAAAATGTATTGTTGGATTAGAATTTTTTGAAATAATGACATGATTATTTTTTAAAATAGTTATCGTTATATTTTTAAAAGTTTTATCCTTTTCAGTTAAGATATTATAGTTTTTATTATTCTTAGCATATTCATTTGTTAATTTTAAATGTTCAATATATTCTTTATAAGTATAGTTAATTGTTTTATCTATGAATAAATTATTTAATAAAAGGGAAGGAGTATCACTTATAAATTCATTTTCTTTAATAACATAAATATAATCAAATACTTTGTTCTTTTTAAGAATACTATTCATATATTTAAATTCGTTATTTTTATGTTTAATTATCTTATTAATTTCTTCTTTTGTAAGTTTATTTCTTTTTAAGATTTTAATTAATAATTCATCACTAATTGTAAATAAAGGTAATGAAGAAATATATCTTGTTCTATCACATTCTATATTTTCATCTTTCTTTAAAAATAAATGGTATTCCTTTATATTGCTTTCCCTATAAATTTCCATAAGTGGTTTAGCTTTTTTAAGAAGTAAATCACTTTTTTCTTTATAGTATTCAATTTCATTTTTATTAGTAGTTAAATAATACATACCTTTATTATGAAAACCATTTATACATTCTCCAGATAAAGCTGCTGCTGCTGATACATAGTTTAAATGATTATATATATTATTTTTAAGATTACTTAAATAATAAGGAGATATTTGACCAGTCATATAAATAGGAATCCAACTTTCTAGACCAAGCATCATTTCATTAAAAGGCCTATCTAAGTTATGGATAATATTTAGATGATGTCCTTTTTTTAAACACATAGCAATAGCAAACATCCATTTTTTACCAAAATCTATATCTTTAGCCATATCTTCCATGGGCATATCACTACACATAAATATATCTTCTTTAGATTTAGATAAAACAGTCCCCTTAAAAAAGTTTAGTTCGCCTTGCTTCATTTCTTCAATACCATAATAATGTTTAGTTTTAGCTTTATAAAAAGGGATACTAGGAACTTTTAATTCATCAAATTTTATTACTTTTATATAATCATCTAGGTTAAATGAATCAAGATGATGTAAAAAATCAGATACCTGACTTTTAACAGGAACTATTTCACTAGTTAACCAATTAAATAAAGTGCTATAGATTTTTTCATTTGATAAATCACTTTTTTTACATCCAATAATCATCATTAAATTATTTATATCATCTGGATTTTTATACCTATTTAAAATATAAGAACAAATTTTATTTGGAAATTCTATTGGATTAGATGGTTTAGCTTTACCATATCTAATTCTTGAAATATGCGAGGCATCAAATACAATATACTTTGACATTTCATGAGTATTTATGTTTAGTGATGTTATTAAAGTATTTAAATTATTACTAAATGTAGTATAGTCAAAGTCATCACTAGTTAATACACTATTAAAATCACTTACTATTTTATCAAAAGTATATTTATTTTTACCACTATCTTTAGCAATATTAAAAAGAGCATTAGTTAATTTATTCAATTGTTCACTATTTTTTACTGGAGTTCTTTCACCACTTCTATATCTACTTATAACAGATTCTGATAGACCTGATTCATTTGATAACTTTTTTGAAGAACAATCTAGTTCTTTCAAATACTTATTTAAAACTTCTTTAAAATTCACAAGTATCACTTCCTTAAACACTATTATACTATATTTTTAAAATAATAAAAATAACTTTCCACTAAAAGCAATGATTTTTTAGACAAGTCTATTGTCCCACTAAAACTTTTAATTTATAATATAAATAGAGAGGAGGAGCGATATGATTAAGATTGGAAAATTAAATATTTCTAAAAAGAATCTAATTATAATTTTAATAGTAATTCTAATAGTAATAGGAGGTATTCTTTTACTACCTAAAGGTAATGGAAAAGGATTATTTTATAATCCCGATAAAAACATTAAAATAGTTAAATCGGAAGCTAGTAAAATAGAATTTGAAGATTTTAGTAATGGTGATATTACTCTTAAAAAGCCAAAGGGGTGGAAAGTCATTACAGCAGGAAGTAAAGACCAATATTCAATTAGAGTATATGATCCTAATAATTCTATGTATCAAGTATTTTTGAATTTAAAGACATCAGGATATACTAAATCTGCCGATTCTAAAGAGTATTGGCAAGATACTATGCCAAGTAGTCCTATGGCTCAACTACCTTATATAGAAGAAAAAACAACTGAAGGATTTTTCAAAATGTATACCGAAATGTGTGAACCTGAAACTACAGATGCAATCGTTTTACCAATAATAAAGAATTTTCAAATAAGTGAAAATTTAGGAAAAAGTGTTTTTGGTGGAGATATACTAAGAGCAACATTTAAAGATGTAAATGGTAAAGAAGGGGAAGGAATATTTACTGCCTATGTATTTGATCCAGGACCTTATTATATTTATGAACATGTTTATTATGGTAAACAAATAGATATGTATTATTTAAATGTATATGACACCATTTTTATTACTACACCAAAAGATAAGTTTATTGATTGGGAAGAAACATTAACTACTATTTTTGGCTCACTTACATTTACAGATTCTTTTATTAATGAATTTAATAAAGTACAAACTGAAGGAATGAAAAACTTTAATAAAATTAGGGAAATCGGTAATGAGATAAGTGATGGAATAATGGATTCATGGAATAAAAGAAATACATCTTTTGATATTATGAGTCAAAAACAAAGTGATGCAACACTTGGATATGAAAGAGTATATGATACAGAGACTAATGAAATATATAAAGCCTATAATGGCTTTACTGATGATTATGATGGAAAAAGATATAAGTCTATAACAGATGATATGTACTTACAAAAGACAAGTGGATATATAGAAAAATAAATATAATACAGAAGGGAGAATAAAACATGATAAAAATAGGAAAATTAAATATTTCTAAAAAGAATCTTATTATAATAGGTATAGTAATTCTAATAGTAATAGGAGGTATTCTTTTACTACCCAGAGGTAATGGAAAAGGACTATTTTATAATCCAGATAAAAATATTAAAATAGTTAAATCAGAAGCAAGTAAAATAGAATTAGAAGACTATCAAACAAATGAGTTTTCTATTAAGAAACCAAAAGGATGGAAAGTAGATACATTAGGAGATTATATTCATTATACAATTAAAGTATATAATCCAGATAAACCACTTTATCAATTTTTCTTCAATATGAAAACAGAAGGTTATAACAAATCAGAAGATGCCAAAAGATGGCAACAAAAATACTATCCAAATGATATGTTTGCTAAAACTAGTGTAATAGCCACTAAAGATACCGAAGGATTTTATAAAATATTTAATGATTTAGGTACTTTAAATAATACGGCTGCATTTACTTTCCCGGTTTTAACTGATTTTACTGTAAGTGAAAACTTAGGTAAAGGTAGTTTAGGCGGTGATATGCTTAGAGCAACTTTTAAAGATGCAAATGGCGAAGAAGGAGAGGGTATATTTACGGCTTATGTATACGATCCAGGACCATACTATGTTAATGAAAATATAACTTCAGGAAAACAAATAGATATACAATACTTAAATGTATATGATGCTATCTTTGTTACTGCCCCAAAAGATGAATTTATTGATTGGGAAGATATCTTAAATACTATTTGTTCTTCACTTAGTTTTACTGATACATTTATAAATGGATTTAATAAGGAACAAGATGCCGTTATGAAAAATTTCCAGCAGATTAGAGCAATAGGTAATGAGATAAGTGATGGAATAATGGATTCATGGAATAAGAGAAATACATCTTTTGATATTATGAGTCAAAAACAAAGTGATGCCACACTTGGTTATGAAAGAGTTTATGATACTGAAACAAATGAAATATATAAAGCATATAATGGATTTACTGATGAATATGATGGTGAAAGATATAAACCCGTAACCGATAATATGTACTTAGAAAAGACAAGTGGATACATAGAAAAGTAGGTGTAATATGAAGAATAAAAAAATAATTTATGCTATTATAGGAATTGTTATATTAATATCTATAGTGGTTATTATTGCTATAATAAGTAATAAACCAATGCCAATAGATCATACACCTAAAGAGGCAACATCTATCATAGAAGAATTAAAAAATAAATATCCAGATAAAAAGTATTTAAAATTAACAGGTGGAGAAATATTAAACGAAGATACATGTTTTAGTAAATACTCCTTTATAAATAATAATTCCATATATATTTTCAATCCGGAAAAATTAGATAGTGGAGAATTTACTTATAAAAAAGTATATGACATAGATAAGAGTATTAAGGTTATGAATATTACTCCTAACTCAGGACCAGATATAAAGTTTTATGATTATAATGATACTATATATACATTACATGATAATAATACAGATAATAAAATAAATGATAGTTATGATATGTATTTAAAAGCTAATTATAGCCTAAGTGATTATCTAAAATGGGAATATTCAACAGAATTTCTTGGTAAAAAAATAGATTATGATTTTATGTCTAATTATGTTTATGCAAAAGATAATATTTTATATAGTAAGAATTATGGTAATGAAAAGTATCCTAATCTTGAAAAAGTAAGTGGTAATTATGAAGGGGAAAAAGTAATTAGAATATATAATGAAAGAATACTTAAAACAGGTAAAGCCTTTTATGAACTAATGAGTTACTTTGATACTGATCTAAATAAAACAGTTACTACAACTGTTAAAATTAATATGTTAACTAAATATTATGATGAAGTATTAACTTTTACATATAAATATGTAATATTAAAAGATTTAACTCTTATACCTATAAATGATATTATGGAAAATAGAGTAAGAGAATATCAATATGATTATTTCTTAAGTGGATTTAACTATATGAGTGAAGTTAGATATGAAGAATGATGAGAGAAGAAGATATATAGAGTAAAATAATTGAGTTAGATAGATTCTGACTCTTTTTAATTTATATAATTAGTGATATAATTATATATAGAGATTAACTAATATATTAGATAGGAGGGGAAAATATGAAAAAAATCTATATCGTAACAGGAGCAAATGGCTTTTTAGGAAATAATATTATAAGAAAATTAGAACAAGATGATAATAATGAAATAAGAGCTTTCGTTTTAAATGGCGAATCAATAAAATCATTAGAAAAATTAAAATGTAAAATATATTATGGAGATGTTACAAAAAAAGAAACCTTATTACCTCTTTTTGAAAACATAGATGGAAAAGAAGTATTTGTAATTCACTCTGCAGCAGTTGTATACATAAAGACTAAATATAATCCACTTGTTTATAATGTAAATGTTAATGGTACTAAAAATGTAGTAGATAAAGTAATAGAAACAAAAGCAAAACTTATTTATATTAGTAGTGTACATGCCATTCCAGAAAAAGAAAATAATGATTTAATAGAAGAGATAACAGATTTCAATCCTAATGAAGTTCATGGATTATATGCCAAAACAAAAGCCGAAGCAACAAAATATGTTATGAATGCAATTAAAAATAAAAACTTAAATGCTTGTATTATTCATCCATCAGGAATTATAGGACCATATGATTATGGTAATAGCCATTTAACTGAGTTAGTAAGAGAAGTATCAAATGGAAAACTATTTGCCACAGTAAAAGGAGGATATGATTTTGTTGATGTTAGAGATGTAGCAGACGCTATTATTACTGCATCTAAAAAAGATAATAAAGGCGAATGTTATATCTTATCAAATAAATATATAACAATTAAAGAACTATCAGATTTAATATGTGATGTACAAGGCATAAAAAAAATAAAAATAGTATTACCAATTTGTTTAGCAAAAATAATAGCACCTTTTTTTGAAGCATATTATAATTTAAAAAAGCAAACACCTCTCTTTACAAAGTATTCATTATACACATTATCCTCTAATTCTAATTTTAGTAATAAAAAAGCTAAAGAAGAGCTAGGATATAAAAATAGAGATATGAAAGATACTATAAAAGATACTATAAGTTGGCTTAATAAGAAAGGAGAAAAATGAAAAAGAAAATAACAATTATTACTACATTGATAATAGTAATATTAATAATTATAGTTTTATATGCACTATATCATTTAAATTATATAGAGCATAAGAAATATACAAATAAAGATTTCAATATAATGACTTATAAGAGTAAGATAGATAAAGATAATGATGGTATAGATGATCAAACAGATATATTAAATAATGCAAGAGCTTATATAAAAACAAAACCTAAATATAAGAGTAAATATTATACTACAGGTTATCCTGATGATGAATATGGAGTTTGCACTGATGTAGTAGCTTTTGCCCTAAAAGATGCAGGCTATGATTTAATGGAATTAGTAAATGAAGATATTAAAGCCAATAAAGATTTATATAAAATAGATAATATTGATAAAAAGATAGATTTTAGAAGGGTTCAAAATTTAAAAATATATTTAGATAATAATGCTATAAGTCTTACTACTGATATAAATAAAATAGATAAGTGGCAAAGTGGAGACATCATTGTATTTAAAAAACATATTGGAATAGTATCAGATAACAGAAATAAAAAAGGAATATCTTTTATTATTCATCATGCTAATCCTTATCAAAGATATTATGAAGAAGACATTTTAGAATATCGTGAAGATATAGTTGGTCATTATAGAATTAGTTAGATAAATAGTAATTTGTAAAAAAATAAAAATAAATTGTAAGATTTAACTAACAATCATCGTTAATATATATGAGAGCCGATAAAAATGCACTCAAATATGTTATTGGTTGTTAGGAGGTGAAACAATGAAAAAAACAATAATTGCTATCTTATTAGTATTTGTTGTTGCAATCACAATAACTGGTTGCAATTCTAATAAAAATACTAATGTAAAAAATGATAAAACTAAATCTTCAGAAATTGTTGTAGAAATTAACAGTGGTATTCCTTATAACTGGAGTTATACTATTGATGATAATAGTATTATTAAATTCAAAAACATGGATGAAGAAGAATCTGATACTATGGGTGGAAGTGTTGAACAACATTATATTTTTGAAGGAATAAAAGAAGGAAAAACAACTATTAAATTTGAATTGAAAAGTATAACTGATGTTAGTGTTGATCAAACGAAAAGTTATGATGCTGTAGTTGATAAAAATTTAAATGTAACAATTACAGAAAAAAAATAAAATAATTGCAGATTTTAGTAACCTGCTTTTTGTATGGTAAAATAAAATAAATAAAATTTAATTTTTTTTTGTAAGATTTGTACTGTTAATATCGTTAATATATATGAGTGCATAGTGAGGAGGTTCTTATGGAAGACTTAGATATAGTAAATCTTATTTATAATAGAGATGATTTAGGTATTGCAGAATTAAGAAATAAGTATAATGATTTATTATATAATCTGGCATTTGCCATTTTAAATAATAATAGTGATTCAGATGAAAGTGTCAATGACACCTATTTGAAAGTTTGGAAAACAATTCCACCGTATAAGCCAACATATTTAAAATCATTTGTTTGTAAAATAATAAGACAAGTTTCTATTGATAAATATAGAAGTAATAATAGAAAAAGAAAAAAGGAAACATCATTAAATGAATTAGATTATGATATTTCTAGTAGTTACAATTTAGATGATGAATTTTATAAAAATGAACTTGTTAGTTATATTAATTTATTTTTAGAAAAATTGGATGTTGAAACACAAATATTATTTATTAGAAGATACTTTTTAAATGAATCGGTAAAATCATTGTCAACTAGATTCAGTATATCTGAAACCAATATAAGTGTTAAATTATTAAGAGTAAGAAATAAATTGAAAAAAACTTTAGAATTGGAGGGTTATAAAATTGAGAAAAATTAATTTATTAGATATTTTAGGATTAACAGATAATTCAATTATAAATAGAGCCATTGAAACAGATAATAGTGAAAAATTAAAAGAATTAAAGATATTAAAAAAAAGAAAAAAACATTTGAAAATATTTAAATATACCTCATTGTTTGCAGGAAGTTTTGCTGTCTTAATAATAGGAATAGTATTATTTAGTAATATTACAAGTGATAATGTTATTTTTAACCCAAATTCGATGATTGAAATAAAAGATATAAAAGAACTTGAAAGTTATATCAAATTAGATTTGTCAAAATATAAAATAAAAGAAATTATGGAAATGTATAAATTTAGTAATGAGAATTTAATACAAATAACATATACTGATGAATCTACCTTAAGAATAAGCAAAGGAAAAAATGATAACAGTGGAATATATAGTGCAACTTTAAAAGAAATTAAAAAAATTAATAATATCGATGTAAAAATTTATGAATTTGAAGGTACAAAATATGCTATATGGAAAGATGAAAAAAAGAATTATACATATAGTTATATTTCCTGTGATAATGAAAATATTTATGATGTTTTATCAAAGATCGTTTAAAGAGGTGTAATATGAATTTTTTTAGTAGAAGTTTATTAAGCATTAAAAAAAGAAAAAATCGCTCATTTATATTATTTATGGCTGTGCTTTTAATCTGTAATGTTATGGCTGGTGCAATTTCTGTAAAAAATGCTCTTCTAAATACCGAAAAATCATTTACGGATTTAATTCCTGTAGAAGTAAGTATAATTGATGATTATTCACTTTTTTTAGGAGATGATAATAGCAATTTATCAGAAGAAGTTGTAAAAAAAATTGGTAGTTCATCATATATAAAAAATTATTATTTCTATTATAAATATTGGCTTGGAAGTAAAAAATTAGAAAATGGAAGTGAAAATCCTATAGTGGGTGCAGAACAAGACAATGAATTTCATGCATTTAATTCTTTTGACATATTAGGAGCTTATAAAAAGACAGTTAATGAACAAGACAATGACAATATAAAAATTACATCAGGTAAAACATTTACTGATGAAGATATTAAAAATGGCAATAATGTAATATTAATATCAGAACAAGTAGCAAACAAGAATAAGTTAAGTGTAGGAGACAAAATAAAACTTGGTAGTCAAATTAATCCTTATAGTGTTGATTCACAAGTTGTTGAAGAAGAATATGAGATTATAGGTATTTTTGAAACAAAAACTGAATATGAAAAAAACAAAGACGGGACTCTTATTGAAATAGAAAGTGATTATGTAGATACAATTTATATGCCAAATGATGCAATAAAGAATATACATGATAAAGTAGTTGCTGAGGTAAAAAAACAAGATATTGAAAATTATGATACTTTTTCAATAATAACAAAATATCAATTAAATAGTATTGATGAAATAGAAGAATTTAAAAATGAAAATTTACCTAACTTACCTAAAGGATATACATTTGAAGATAATTCAGCGAGTATTAGTAGTGTCATTGTTCCAATGAACAATATGAAAGATTTATCAAATATAATTGTCTATGCTTCCATTACAGCATCAATAATAATTATAGGTCTTATAATGGTTTTATTTTGCAAAGAAAGAAAAAAAGAAATGGGAATTTATCTTGCCCTTGGAGAAAAAAAGATAAATATTGCAATGCAATTATTACTTGAAACTTTATTAGTATCTATCGTAGCAATAACAATATCAGTATTTACTGGTAATATAATAGCAAAGAATGTATCTAATAAAATGCTTGCTAATCAAATTATTGAACAAAATACAAAAATAGAAAATAATCAAAATAATTATAATTCTTATGATTTGATAGATAGTGAAACAATTACTGATAATTATATTGTTTCATTAGATATAAAGACCATTTTGATGATTTATATAGTTGCAATTATAAGTATTTCTTTATCCACTACACTCCCAATATATTATACACTTAAATTAAATCCAAGAAAGATACTTATGTGATAGGAGGACTTTATGGACAATAATTATATATTAAAAGCAGAAAAACTTTGTTATTACTACAAAGATGGCGATATGATAAGACATATACTCAAGGATATTTCATTTAATTTTGAAAGAGGTAAATTCTATACTATTTTAGGAGAGTCTGGATCTGGAAAAACAACACTACTATCTTTATTATCAGCACTTGAAGAACCTATTACTGGTATTATTAAATATGAAAATAAGGATATAAGAAATATTGGATTAGAAGAATATAGAAGAAATAAAATTGGTATTATATTTCAAAGTTATAATTTAATAAATTATATGACAGCTCTTGAAAATGTATATGTTGCAATGGGAATAACTGATAATAATATACCTGGCAATATGGAAGTAATTGCAAGAAATTTACTTAAGTTTGTTGGTATTGATAAAATTAAAGCAAACAGACCTGTTAATAAATTATCGGGTGGAGAGCAACAAAGAGTTGCAATAGCAAGAAGTTTATCGACTGATGTTGATCTATTATTTGCTGATGAACCTACTGGAAATTTAAATCAAGAAATGTCCGAGGAAATAGTAAAGATTTTTAAAACTTTAGCGCATGTGCATAACAAGTGTATTATTATGGTAACTCATTCTAGGGAAATAGCCGATAAATCAGATTGCATTCTAACTTTGGAGAAAGGAACATTAAGAGAAAATGAGTAGTTTTTTAGAAAAATTTAACGAGGAAACGAATGATGAGACAAAAGGTATTATTACAGATGAAAATGAAATAGAAGAAGACACTTCATATTTAGATAAACAGAGAAAAAAGAAAATAATTACTATTATCTTTAGCGTAGTTGCAATTATCGTTATTATTATTGCAGTTATACTTTCTAGGTTAGTTAAAGTTCCAGAGTTTGAAAATAGTCTTAACACTATTGCTACAAAATGGGGAAATAACAATAATATTGAAATCAAAGAAGAACAAAAATATGATAATAAATTATCAGAAGGAATAGTAATATCTCAATCTATAAAATCAGGTACTAAAATATTTAAAGGTAATCAAATCACTATTGTTGTTAGCAAAGGAAAAGATCCAAAAGAAAAAATAAAAGTTCCAGATTTTAAAACAGCAACTGCATCAGAAATTAAGGCATGGAAAGAAGAAAATGAACTTTCAAATGTTACTCTTAAAGAAGAGTATTCTACTACAGTAGAAATTGGAAATGTAATAAGTTATGAATTTGACAATATTGCAACTAATGAAAATAATTTTACGAGAAGCGATAAATTAACTATTATTATTTCAAAAGGAGTACAAACATTATCAATGGAAGATTTTTTTAATAAAACAAAAGCAGATGTAACTAAATGGTGTTCTGATAATAAATTAAATTGCTCCATAAGTGAAAAATTTGATAAAGATGTTACTTTAGGTAATGTCATATCACAATCTGTAAAAAAAGGTACGCAATTAGATGAGAAAGAAAAAATTTCATTTGTTATTTCACTTGGAGAAGGTATTACGGTTCCTAATTATTATAATGTTTCTGCTGATGATTCTACGGGAATAAATGATAAAATAAAAGTTAAAACAAGATATACTTATAGCATGAATGTTAGTTATGGTAAATTGATAAGACAATCGTTAAAAGAAGGAACCATAGTTAAATCAGATGATAACGAAATAACTCTAACTTATTCCTTAGGTGTACCATACTTTGAAAGTTTAAATGGAACAAGTGAAAGTGAAATAGCAAAAATATTTTATGAATATAATCAAAAAGGTGTTAATTTTACATATACAATAAAATATGTGGATTCAGAAGAAGAAAAAGGTAAAATTGTTTGGTCATCAAAATCTAATGAATTTGTATCTATGAAAGAAGATATTGAAATTCATGTAAGTAATGGCTCAAAACAAATAATTAAAGAAAATTAAAACAACAAATCACAATTTGTCTAGGAGGTAATAATGAGTAAGTATGGACCATTATGGCAGTATTTAAAAGATAATAATAAAGAAAATTATAAATTATCTTATGAAGAAATCAAAAACATTATAGGATTTGAAATAGATCATTCATTTTTAACTTACAAGAAAGAAGCAAAAGAATTTGGATATGAAGTCGGTAAAATATCTATGAAAGAAAAGACAGTGATTTTTAATAAGAAAAATTACAATTTATTAGAAAGAAGTAAAAGTGGTTAAAATGGATTAAAGATTTCAAAAAAAGAAAGGTGATATTTAAAATGAACCAACTAAAAACAGGAACATTCCTAATGATTTTAGGAAATTTATTATATTTAGCATTTACATTTTTTTCAGGAAATGAAACTAGTAGTTTTGGAAAATTTAGTAGTGGTTTATTAGTAGGATTATCAATTGGATGTAATTTTATTGGTATAATTTTACTAGCAGCTTATATATCAAAAAAAATGAAGTAGAAAAGAATTAGTAGAGGAGTGAATATTATGGGAGGACTTAGTGTTATAGTTCTTATGAATATATTATTATTTTTGTATATATTCTTTATTACTATTTTTGTAGCTATTATATTATATATAGTAATAAGTTATACCTTTGAAGGAATTTCAATTATGTGTATGAGTAAAAATATGGGATATAAAAATACTTTTACAGCTTGGATACCTTTTTATAATAAATATCTATTAGGTTCAATAGCGGGTAATAAAATAATGGGTATTCTATCAGGAATTTTATCATTTGTATCAATTTGTTTAGGTATTTATTTTTATATTCATAAAGAATTAGAAATAGTTTTATTTATTATATTAATAATTAGTTTAATAATTACTTTTATATTAGATACAATAATATCACATAAAATATATATTAGTCATACAAATAAATATGGAGATATATTAACTATATTTAATATCTTATCTTTTGGTTTATTTAGACCGATATTTCTTTTTATAGTTAGAAATAAATCTAAGTATTAATAATTAGTTAGAAAAATAAATAATTTAATAGAGATTAGTTTGAAATATAACTAATCTTTTTATTATATAAATATATTGGGATTTTAAATATTAAAACTATTGAATAAAATAGAGAAAGGAGGAAAATAATGAATAATAATTTTAATAAAAACCATCTTATTACTGTTTTGTTAGAAGATGCTAACAATGCAAATATAAAGATAAAGAGAGGAGAGATATTGTTATGGGAAGACACACTATACCAAATCACACCACGGAAGACTTATTTTATATAAGGCTGAAGTGGCAATAAAGAAAGAACATAGTTAGTTTATGTTCTTTTGATATTCAGTAATCAATATTTTATTAATCTCTTCTGGAGACTCTATGCAATTATTACTAAGCTACTTTTTAATAATAGCATTAAGACCAGCTTTAAAGAAAATAATATGATAATCAATATATTCGTTATTATATAATTCTTTAGATAGATTAGTATCGTATAAATATTTACCAATCTTTTCATCTACTTTTAATTTAAAAAGAGTATTATAAAATAACTTATTATCATAAATATGTTTAAATAATTTTAAAAAATCATTACTATTATAATTATTTTCATTTTCATCTTTATATATCTTTTACTACTACTGAAGATATGTCTAGATATAATGGCATAGGTGGTATCTTCTTTGGTACATTATCTATGATTATAGGTATCTATAAGATTATTTATACTATCAAAGTAAAAAGTTTAGAAAAGTAAAAAGAGACAATTGACACCAAACAAATAAAATGATATAATTAACTTATCCAGAGGAGTTGGTTATATGCTTAGCAGTTTAGATTTAGCAGCAGTTAATTCATTTTTGATAACCGCTCGCAAGGAAATAGATAAAAATAATGCTTATTTTGTATATTATAGAAATGTTAAATCTGGTAATAAAGTAGTAAATGCCAGGCAAGCATTACTTGATATTGGTATTATTAAAATTAGTGAAATATGGAATCATATAAAAGAATTACAACCAAGTGATTGCTTTAGAATAAGTAGAGATAGAGATTTCAATAGGGATTTTAATGCAGAAATATATGAGTTTAAAAAAAATATAAATAGAAAGAATGTTTATATAAAACTTACTATAAATGATAAAGGATTATTATGTATATCGTTTCATATAGATAATGGAGGTAACTAAAATGGAAAGATTAGAATATTGTTATGAATGTAATAAAGATGTTAATCCAACTATTAAAACAGAAAAAAATAAATATACTTATCGTGGAAAAGATTTTCTTGTAGTAGAAGACGTTCATTATTGCCCTAATTGTGGTAATATATTAATTAATGATAATTTTGATAATGATATGTATAAGATATATGATTGTTATTTAAAATTATTTGATTTATCTTTTGAAAAGATTAAAGAAATAAGAACAAATTTAAACTTATCGCAAGAAGTATTTTCTAAAATACTTGGTTGGTCAAAGAAGAGTATTGTAAGATATGAAAATAATGATTCTGTACCACAAGGAGAATATTTAAATACATATATGATTTTAAATGAAAATCCTTACTATGTTGTAAAATTACTAGAAAGACAAAAAAATAATTTTACAGAAGAAGAATATTATAAAATACTTTCTATATTACCATTTAGTAAAGTTTATAAAACAGTTAATACGATACTATATTTATTAAAGAATAATAAGTTATGCGAAACTTCATTAATGAAACATCTTTTTGCTGTAGATTTTTATAATTGTAAAGAAAATAAAGAAGCAATTACTAATTTAAAATATGCTCATTTACCTTATGGACCAGTAGTAGATAGTAGAAACTCTTTATATAATTTTTTAATAAAGAATGATTATATAAAAATTGAAATTAATGATATAAGTACAAACTTTACTACTGATAAAGATTTTGATAAGAAGTTATTTACTAAAGAAGAACTTAATAGTATGAAATTAATAAAAGATAAGTTTAAAGGATGTTCTGCTAGTGAATTAAGTGAGTGGTCGCATAGTTTTAAAGGCTATATTGATACAAAAAATGGTGAAATAATTGATTATAAATATGCGGGGTATTTAGATATTGATAGTGTTTAAAAATGTTGTTTGTGAGAAAGACAATGCTTTGGCTTACTCGCATCACGGAAGACTACAGGCTCCCGTGGCAATAAAGAAAAATAAATAATTAGAATTATAGGAAAAGATGGTATAATAATCAATGAAGTGAGGCATATATGTATGTATATAACAAGATATAAAACTAATGATAAGGTAGATAATATAATACTAACTAGTGATGGAGAGTATTTAACTGGTTTATATTTTGAAGATTCTTTTGATAGTAAAAAACATGTTGGTAATTATATAGAACAAGACTTACCAATATTTGAAGAAACCAAGAGATGGCTAGATATCTATTTTAGTGGTAATGTTCCAGACTTTATTCCTGAATATAAAATGAATTATAAATCTGATTTTCAAAAAGAGGTTACTGATATTATGAATAAAATACCATATGGTAAGTTAGTTACTTATGGAGATATAGCAAAGGAGATAGCAAGTAACCATCATATTAAAAGAATGTCCGCACAAGCTGTAGGTGGAGCGGTTGGATCTAATCCTATTTGTATAATAGTACCATGCCATAGAGTGGTTGGTGCCTCTAATAACTTAACTGGTTATGGGGGAGGTATAAGAAATAAAATAGCCTTACTTGAAGTAGAAGGTCATAACCTAGAAGAATACAAACTACCAAAGGAGAAATAATATGAAAAGGTGTAAGTGGTGTAATTTAAATAATCCTAAGTATATAGAATATCATGATAAAGAATGGGGAATATTGAATTTAGATGACAAATATTTATTTAAAATGCTTATTTTAGAATCTTTTCAGGCAGGGCTATCTTGGGAGTGTATTTTAAATAAAAGAGATGCTTTTGAAATTGCTTATGATGATTTTGATATAGATAAAATATGTAATTATACCGAAAATAAAATAAAAGAACTTCAGGAAAATAAAGATATTATAAGAAATAAATTAAAAATAAAAGCTAGCATTAATAACGCTAGAATATTTAGACAAATAAAGGAAGAATATGGCAGTTTTGGATCTTATATATTATCTTTTACCAATAATAAGATATATTATGAAATAGATAAGACAAGTTCAGAACTATCAGATAAAATATCTATAGATTTAAGAAAAAGAGGTATGAAATTTGTTGGTACTACAATAATATATTCTTATCTACAAGCAATAGGCATAATATATTCGCATGATAAGGAATGCTGTTTATATAAAGAATGATTTAAGTAGAGATAATCTACTTTTTATTTGACTTTTATTAGATATAATAGTATAATTGGTATGAAAAGTATGAAACGTATAACTAAGGAGGACAAAATATGAATAAAAATAAATATATGGGAATAAGTAAAGTTGGAGAAAAGGGACAAATAGTAATCCCAAAGGAGGTAAGGGATATTTTTGATATAAATCCTGGTGATTCTCTTATAGTACTTGCTGATGCCAAGAAGGGAATAGCATTAGTAAAATCTGATGTGATCGAAGACGTTACAAATAATATACTTGGAGGAAATAATGATAAAAATAAATAATTTATCAAAAAAATACAAAGGAAAATATGCAGTTAATAATTTAAATTTAAAAATAGAATCAGGGGAATTATTTTCTTTGCTTGGAACAAATGGAGCAGGAAAAACCACTACGATAAAGATGTTATCAACATTAATATTACCTACTAGCGGAGATGTTAAAATGAATGATTTAGATTTAATAAGGGACTCTGCTAAAATAAAAAAAATAATAAACATTTCACCTCAAGAAACAGCAATAGCACCAAATTTAACGGTAATGGAAAATTTATATTTTATGGCGGGTATTTATCAAATAGAAAATAAAGAAGCTAAAATAAGAGAATTAGTAAATATATTCAAATTAGAAGATGTATTAAAACAAAAAGCTAAAACTTTATCTGGCGGCTATCAAAGAAAATTATCAATAGCAATATCATTAATAAATACTCCAGAAATATTATTTTTAGATGAGCCAACATTAGGACTAGATGTAATAGCAAGGCATGATTTATGGAATATAATTGAATCTTTAAAGGGGAAAACCACAATAATTCTTACGACACATTATATGGAAGAAGCTGAAATATTATCTGATAGAATAGGAATAATGAATAAGGGAAGATTAATAGAACTTGGTACAGCCAAAGAATTGACAAAGAAAAAGAAAGCAGTAAGTTTTGAAGAGGCATTCATAAAAATAATAGAGGAGGACAAATAATGCGAACTTTAATTTTTGCAAAAAGAAATTTTAAAGAAATAATAAGGGATCCACTTAGTATAATATTTGCTGTAATTTTACCGCTCTTTCTTCTTTATGTCTTTCAGCAGTTTAAAATACCAAACGAGATCTATAATATAGAAAATTTTACTCCAGGAATAATTATATTTAGTTTAGCATTTATAACGATGTTTACGGCCTCTTTAGTTGCTAAAGATAGATGCTCTTCTTTAACTGCAAGACTTGGAGTAAGCCCTATGCGTGGTGTTGATTATATTTTGGGGTATATATTAGCGGTTATTCCAATGATAATAATACAAAGTGTATTGTTTTTTATAGCTGCAATTATTCTCGGACTAAAGTTTAATACTAATGTTATATATACAATTTTGACAGTAGTTCCAATATCATTATTATTTATTTTATTTGGAATATTGATAGGAACACTGACTACCGAAAAATCTTCTTCGGGAATTTCAAGCATAGTCGTTCAGTTAGTAGCTTTTACAAGTGGAATGTATTTTACTACCGATATGGTTGGCAGTACTTTTAATAGAATATGTCATATATTACCATTCGAAAGTACATTAAATATTATAAAAGGAATATTAAATGGTAATTATAACAATATGTTACATGATATTATAATAGTTAGTATTTATACATTTACCATAATGATATTAGCAGTAATTTTATTTAAAAGAAAAATGATAAGTGATAATAAATAAAAAAAGCAGCCTCACAATACTGCTTTTATTTATTAAAATTTTCTATATAAACCAATTGCTTTACCTAATATGGTGGCCTTTTTTAGTATAATAGGTAACATATAGTCATTTTCAGGTTGTAATCTAATATAATCTTTTTCTTTAAAATATCTTTTGATAGTAACTTGATTTTCTTCATCCATTGCTACAACAATATCACCATTTTTAACATTTTCTCCTCTTTCAACAATTACTATGTCTTTATCAAATATACCAGCATTAATCATTGAATCACCTTCAACTTTAATGGTAAATACTTCTTTTCTTTTGGGAAGCAGGTAAGTAGGCAATGAAATCACCTCATTAGGTATTTCAATTGCTTCAATTGGATTTCCCGCTGTTACTTTGCCAAGAAGTGGTACTGTAACTACCTCATCATTCTTATTTTCAAATTCATTTGGTACTTGTAGTTCCAACAAGTGATTACTTCCTTTGCCTCTTTTTAAATATCCTTTTTCAATTAATTTTTTTACATGTACATGAGCAGTAGCAGGTGAGCTTAAATTAAAATTTGCTGCTATCTCACGAATAGAAGGTGGATATTTCTTTTGAGCAGAAAATTTTTTTATATATTCTAAAATATCTTTTTGTCTTTTTGTTAATTTTCCTTCTTTGACCATACAATGTCTCCTTTCATTTACAATGTTAACACATAAAATGTAAAATGTCAAACAAATATTCGTATAAAAATCATTTTAATATTGACACGAACATTTGTATATGTTAAAATTATTCATGTAAGAAGGAGATGTGATAGATATGAGTTTTGTCAAGAAAAATAAAGGAGCAATAATTTTTTATTTGATTTTGGTTTTGTCTACATTAGTAATCATTCAAAATAATAATAAAAATTTAGAAGAAAATAATGGGTATGTCTATCTCGTGAGATAGATTTTTTTTCTATCTTTTCAAATTCAAAAAAATATATTATAATATTAGTGAAAGAAGGTATATTATGAATAATAAAGTTATGAGTGGAAAAACCGCTAAAATATTGGTAATAGTTAGTGCATTTTTTCTTATATTACTGGGAATTGGATTATATGAACTATTTGATTATCAAGGCTATGGAGTAAAGAAAGCCAATAATACATTTGTCAATTACAATGTTAAAGACTATATAGAGACTACACCAGTTGTTTTTAATAATTATAGTGATGTTTATTCAAGTATAAATGTCTCTAGATTATCATTTAAAAATTTAGATGATAATTTAATTAAATCATTTATAAATGAAGAAAATGAATTAATAGATTATATAAATAAATATTATAATGAAATAAAAAAAGAAAAAAATTATACTTCTGATAATACTGTAACTACTTTAATAAAAACACAAGTTAATAGTATAGTTCTATCTGTATTTTATGAAATAGATTTCAAACTTCAAAATATTAATAGAAATTATGTGTTAACTTTAAATATTGACTTAAGAACCAATAAAATATTAACCACAGAAGACTTACTTTTAAAGTATAACTATACTAAAGAGTATATTTCAGAGAAAATATTTAATGACGATGTTTTGATAGGAAATGACGAAGTTGTTATTGATAAAAATACAAATATTTCATTAACAAAAAATGATATTGAAAAAAGGAAAAATGAATATATGCAAAGAATAACTGATGATTTTAATAATATAATAAAAGTGTATATCGAAAATAATTCTTTAGTTTTAGTTTATAATAAGAAAGATTTAAATGATTTATTCTTTGAAGATGCTTATAATAATGAATTAAAGATAAAATATTTGAAGTAAAATTTACAAAAATGTGACTTTATGATATACTAAATTTGCTGGGAGGAAAAAGCAATATGGAAAAAGACATTTATTATACAAGAGTTTTGCCACTAGTTAGATATGAAAAGAAAAAAACAAGAAATGGCAAAGAACATACTGTTGTTGTAGATAATTTATCTAGAGAAGAGGTTTTGGCATTACCAAATGAAAAGGCAAGAATGCTATGGGACAATGAAAATGACCTATATGTAGCAGAACAGCCCATAACTTATCACGAAGGAATGAGTATAAAATTTTCAGTAGTTTATTTATACGATGAACTATCAGAAGAAGAAAAAACTAGATTTTTTGATAGAACAATAGTGTTACCATTAACAATTAAACCTGTTGTTAAAGTATATGGTGAGGACTCAAAAAGATTTTTCCCAAAAAGAAGAAGGCTCAAAAAGGAAGAAACTAAGTAATAGTTGAAGTTGTAAGATAAAAGTAGACACTAAAAGAATGTGTTTGCTTTTTATTGACAAGTTCAAGTAATAGTTTACTTCTTTTTTTCATATATTGAATTGGTGATAACATGAATGAAATAGATCCTAATAAGTACATCGATATTATTAATAGAAATAATAAAAATATAGCTAGTGGCAATAATAAAGGCATAAAAAAATATATGAAAGGACTCGCAATAAGAGTGCTAATAGTTTTAACTATATTTTTTTCTTTAGCTATTGCTTGCAACTATAATAGCAATTTAAAAGAAACTATCCATAAATATGTATTTACTGATGGAATATCTTTCACTAAAATAAAAAAAATATATAATAAATATTTGGGAGGTATTCTTCCTATAAAGAAAGAAATAAATACGCAAAAAGTATTTAATGAACAATTAAATTATGATGCTTTATCTGTATATTATGATGGAGTTAATCTTACTGTATCCGATTCTTATTTGGTACCATCAATTACTGAGGGGATGGTAGTTTTTATTGGCAATAAAGAAAATTATAACAACACAATTATAGTTGAAGACTTGAATGGCGTGTATATATGGTATGGAAATATTAGTACAACATCACTAAAATTATATGACTATGTAGAAAAAGGAACATATATAGGTGAGGTCAATAACAATAATTTATATATGGTTTTTAGTAAAAATGGTAAATATTTAAATTATGAAGAATATCTTAAATAAAATAGAATTTCATTATACATATACAATAATGGCATTGGGGTTAGTACTTACTGGTCATTTTGCTAATTTGGTGGTTTTTACTTCACTTATATTAATTCATGAATTTGGACATGTTATAGTAGCGTTAATATATAAATATAAAATAAAAAAAATAATCATTTATCCCTATGGCGGAATTACTAAGTTTGACACATTAATTAATACTAAAATAGAAAAAGATTTATTTATAGCTATATCTGGAGTTATAGTGCAGTCTATATATTTTTATATAATGTTTTTTTTATATAGTAAAGGAATAATAAGAGAATATATATATAATTTATTCTTTATTTATCATCAAAGTATGCTTTTTTTTAATCTCCTTCCTATAATTCCTTTAGATGGTAGTAAAATAGTTAATTTAATATTCTCAAAATATTTAAGTTTAAACCTTTCTAATAATTTAACTGTTTTAGTCTCTTTTGCTGCACTGATAGTTTTATTAATTAGTAATATATATGAAAATAATTACTCAATGGTTATGGTGATATTTGTTCTTTTGCAGAATATTTGGGATTATTATAAAAAAATAGAGTATATATATAATAAGTTTATTTTAGAAAGATATTTGTATAATATAAATTATAAGTCACTTAAAATGATTAATGACAAAAATAAAATGTATAAAAATAAAATACATTTATTCAAAATTAATAATAAAATAATTCAAGAAAAGCAATTTTTAAGTGATTTTTTTAATAAAAAGCTTTAATTCGTTTGACTTGAGCTCTATTTTATGATAAAATTGTATTGTTTTGAAGACCTCGAGTTGTTAACTCAACCACATTGAAAAGGTATAAGTTCGCTATGACACCTTAAGAGTGAGTCTTAAAAATAAGTGTAAGGAGGTAAGAAAATGAAAGCAATTATTGAAACTGGTGGAAAACAATATTACGTTTCTGAAGGCGCTACTATCTATGTTGAAAAACTAGAAGGTAACGAAGGAGACAAAGTTGTTTTTGATAAAGTCTTAATGGCTAATGGTGTAGTAGGTAATCCTTATGTTGAAGCTACAGTTGAAGGTACTATAGTAAAACAAGGAAAACAAAAAAAATTAACTATATTTAGATATACACCAAATAAGAGATCTACTAGAAGAAAAGTAGGCCACAGACAACCATATACTAAAGTAGAGATTAATAAAATTAAGTAAGGAGTATTTTATGATTAAAGTAAGACTTACTAAAAATGGTGATTGTTTAAATAAAATTACCATTAGTGGACATGCCAATTATGACGAGTTCGGAAAAGATATTGTATGTGCTTCAGTATCAAGCACAGTTATAACTACAATTAATATATTATTGTCCTTGGATAAAGATAGTATTAGTTATGACGATACAAAAGGACTAATCATAGATATACTAAAGGACGACAATACTACTAAAAAGATTATAAATGTATTAGTTTCTAATTTATTAGAGTTAGAAAGGGCATATCCTAAAAACATACAAATTAAGGAGGAAAATAATGAATAGATTAATGGAATTTAATATACAATTATTTGCCCACAAAAAAGGTCAATCATCTACTAGTAATGGAAGAGATTCAGCTGGTAGAAGACTTGGAGCAAAGGCTTCAGATGGTGAATATGTAACTGCAGGTTCTATCATTTATCGTCAAAGAGGTACAAAAATTCATCCTGGAACAAATGTAGGTAGAGGAACTGATGATACTTTATTTGCAAAGATTTCTGGATATGTTAAGTATTCTCATCTTGGAAAAGATAGAAAACAAGTTAGTGTATATGAAACTAAGTAAAAATAAATAAATTTAATTAAAAGATATTGACAACAGTATAAATTATTGCTATAATTTATATTGTCCTGGGGAATTAGCTCAGTTGGCTAGAGCATTTGCCTTGCACGCAAAGGGTCAAGGGTTCGAGTCCCTCATTCTCCACCATCGGGAAGTGGCTCAACTTGGTAGAGCACGTGGTTTGGGACCATGGGGTTGCAGGTTCAAATCCTGTCTTCCCGACCATTATGAAAAATAGAGAACTAGTGATAGTTCTTTTTTTGATATTTATTTTTCTGCAACTCCATAGTCTCAAGCCTTTAACTTAGTACTTAAAAAAATTTCAATATAAAAAAGTGGAGAATGGGGGTATCCCATTACCACTTATATTCATCATACAGCAAGGGCAAATGCTCTTTACTAATACCAAATGTTAGCCCGTGATTATGAGGAAGACCATATCTATAATTTCCTCTATAAACGCTAATTTTAAAATTGACCGCTACAAAACCTTTATCAATTAAATTAATAAAAGTGTCAACATCTTTTAATTTATAAAACATGGCCTTATAATATTTATAATACACTTTTCCTTCTATATTATTAGTCCAAGCATCTATGAGCATTAAATATCTCAATTTACAATATAATTTATTTTTTAGTGTATTAAAAGACCAATATACATTTCTTTCTAATAAGTTGAAATTACTATCAAGCACACATAAAAATACTTTTTCTTCTTTTTTATCAACATCCAATTTAAAAAAATATTTCGTTCCAACATGACAAAGCATGTTGCCGTATACTACAGAAAATAACACCTTGGCATTTTTTATTTCTTTATCTGGGTAGCCATAGGTTTCTCTTAGTCTGTCTAATTCAAAAAGTTCTTCCCCATCTGGTACCGCTCCAAACAAACTTATTAATCCTTTACTAAAACTTCTTCTTGTCTTTATTTCAATGCCTTCATAATCAGGAACACAAAAATCTGATTTTTCCTTTCCTAATAAACTTTCAAAGGTATCACCTATGCCTCCGTATCCTTTATGTACTTCAGGAACATATCCCATTCTTCTTATTCTATTAAATTCATTATTTAGTTTTTTGATACTTTCTTTGATAGTATCGTCGTTATCAAACATATCATTCCTTTCTACTAAAAAAATATCTTCTTTTCTATCTCGCTTCTAATTATACCATAAAACAGTTAAAATTATATTGTTTTATTAAAAAAATAATGCTATGATATATATCAATACAGGAGGAGTTATGGAAATACCGTTTAATTATATATTAGTAAATATAATGATAGTTTTAAAAGAAAGAAAATTAAGAACTGAAATATCAAAACAAAATTTGGCAGATATTATAGATATAATTACTGATAGTTTATATAAAAATGGAGAAGTTAAGGAAGAAGTTGTAACTGAGTTTGAATTTGATTATGAACTCGATAAATTTTATGATGAAAATATGGAATATTTTGAAGTCACTTATGATAAAATAATCCTTGATAATGGTGTTTCTGAAGAAGAACTTGAAAATATATTAAGTGATGATGATGTTGATGCTGATATACTTGATAAAGTAGATGATATGTTACAAACAAATATTTCTATCATGGAACTAATTGGTGTAAAAATAAGAAAAGATCTATATAAATGGCTATATTCTTCTTTGAAAGGAGAGGAAGAATTATATGGTAAACTTCTACTTGCTAGAACTAATAACGATTTGATACTTGAAGAAAAAATTATCAAACAAATCAAGTTACATAGTTTTACTAGAAGATTGTATTTTATTAATCTTGATAGTTTGGACTACGATACTCTTTATGACTTGTCGTTATATGCTGATGATGCCATATCTAATTCTTTATTTGAGAAATTACCATTTCACATAAAAAATGACTTATTTGATGAAAACTTAATTTATAGCAGTCCATTTCAGCGAATTTTATTTTTTTACAATTCTCCAATAGTATATTCTATAGCTTATAAGCTTGATAATTATTTAAATAATGAATTTAGTACTGATTTAAAATTTTATGCTGCTGATTATAAATTTTATTTAAATTATTACTATTTGCTTTGCAAAGAAATAGATACTCTTCCAGAGAGCAGGCTAAAACAAGAACTTATAATAACTAAGTATAGACTAATGATGCAGATTGACAATATTTTTGATAATACTTTGTTTATGAATACAGATAATAGTGATATAGAAAAATATGATGGTCCATTTGTATTTAATAAACTAGAAACGCTTTTCTTTGTAGATGAAATATTATCATATAATGATAAGATGTATCAATATAATGATAGCTATGCAGTTGAATATTTTAATGTAGTAAAGAAAATATTTATAAAAACATATTATTCATTAACTAAGGATAACGATGTTTTAAAAAGAATAACAGAAAATAAATTTTATGGCGTTAATAAGACAAGTTCTAAATATTTTGACGACATATTAAATATTCCAAGAAGAAGAATAAAATAGCTTCTTCTTTTATTATACTTAATTTATGTCTAGACTTCTTTGCTTATATATAATAGGCACTGTTGGTGCATCATTTATAGACCAAAGGCTATAAATGACTATCAAAGACTCAAGGTTTTGATAGAGACAAAATATTTTACAGAAAAAAGTGTCAAATTATAAAAAATATATTTACAAACAATAGCTCTTATAGTAGAATATAATCAGAGAGTGGCATGAAGTGGAAGAAAGTGGGGGGATATCATGTTAATTGGAGAGTATCATCATAATATTGATGAAAAAGGAAGATTAATTATACCTTCTAAATTTAGAGAGGACATTGGTAATGAATTCGTTGTAACTAGAGGCTTAGATGGCTGTCTATTTGTCTATGCAATGAAAGAATGGAATACTATCGTATCTAAACTTAGAACACTACCATTTACAAGAAAAGATGCTAGAACTTTTAATAGATTCTTTATGTCTTCTGCTAGTACACTCGAATTTGATAAACAGGGTAGAATCAACATACCATCATCTTTAATTAATTATGCCGGATTACAGAAAGAATGTACGATTATTGGGGTTAATGATCGCCTAGAAATATGGGCTACTGATAAATTTAATAGCCTTATCGAAGATAACTTGTCTGCTATTAGTGATGTGGCAGAAAATCTATTTGAAGGGTTGGATATTGATGCATAAGACAGTATTACTAAATGAGGCAATAGATAACCTAAATATAAAAGAAGATGGCATATATGTTGATTGCACATTAGGATTCGGGGGACATAGTGGTTTAATATTAGAAAGAATAAAAAGGGGCTTCCTTTTCGCCTTTGATCAAGATGATATGGCTCTAGAATATAGCGAAAAGAAGCTAAAAGAAATAGGCAGCAATTTTGAACTTATAAAATCAAATTTTGCCTATATTAAAGAAGAATTAAATAAAAGAAATGTTACAGAAGTAGATGGAATAGTTTTTGATTTAGGAGTATCTTCTCCACAACTAGACATTGCAGATCGTGGCTTTAGTTTCCATAAGGATGCTAAGCTTGATATGCGAATGGATACTACTAAAGATTTTTCTGCTTATAATGTTGTAAATGAATATTCTTACGAAGAGTTAGTTAGAGTAATAAGAGACTATGGTGAAGAAAAATATGCTTCTAGTATTGCTAAAAATATAGTTAAAGATAGAGACGTTAAACCTATTGAAACAACATTTGAACTAGTAGATATTATAAAAAAGAGTATGCCATATAAAGCAATGAAAGACAGCCATCCTGCTAGAAGAACATTTCAGGCAATTAGAATTGAAGTAAACAATGAATTGGAAGTATTAAAAATAGCACTTAAATCAAGTATTGAACTCCTAAAGGTAGGAGGCAGAGTGTCAGTTATTACTTTCCATTCATTAGAAGATAGAATTGTAAAGGAAATATTTAATGAATACTCTAAGGTTGATAGTAATTTATCAAGATTACCATTCATCCCAGAAGAGTATATGCCTAAGTATAAAGTGGTAGCCAATATCACTCCTAGCAGAGAGGAACTAGAGGAAAATCCCCGTGCTAGATCATCAAGACTTAGAGTAATAGAAAAAATAAAGGACTGATAATATGAAAAAAAAGAAAAAGAAAGGGCTAACTAAGATAGAAAAGTTTTTATATAAAAGCTGTTTAGTTATTATTGCACTTTTGATTTCAGGAATTGTTTTTACTAGTGCAACAGTATCCAAGATGAATATAGAACTTCAAAAAATGAATAGTGAAGTAGAAAAACAAGAAGATACTAATCAAAGTCTTGCTATGAAAATCAACGAGATGGCATCACTTGAAAATATTCAAACAATCAGTAAAAACTTAGGTCTATCTTATAATAATGATAATATTAAGACAATAGAGTAAGGTGATTAATATGAAAAAGGAAATTAATAGTAATAAGTTTAAAGTTAGTAAACCTGTTATTATTGTTACCTTTTTTTTATTTTTAATATTAATTGTCAGATTATGTTACCTATGTATTTTTGACTACAAGGTAGGTAGTTCTACAATTACGGCCTTTATCAAAAATAGAAATACTACTGAAGAAGTAATAATGCCTAAGCGTGGTACGATATATGATACCAATGGCAATATCTTAGCTAATGATGTCATTAGTTATACCCTTATTGCCTATCTATCAGATACTAGAGTAGACTCTGATGGTAACAAAGATTATGTTGAAGATATTGATGATACTAGTACCAAACTTGCCACAGTTCTTGGAGTAACACCAGATGAAATAAAAACAATATTAATAAATGGTATTCAAAATAAGAAGTATCAAGTTGAGTTCGGAACCATGGGTAAGGGTCTTTCTGAACTTACTAAAGAAGAAATAGATAAACTTAATCTTCAAGGAATAGACTTTACCAAAGATATCAAAAGATATTATCCTAATGGAGATTTTGCTTCATATTTAATTGGTTACACAGTTAACAAAACAGATAAAGATGGTAACAACTGGATTACTGGTGAGATGGGTATTGAAGAATATTATAACGATACCTTAAAAGGTAAGACAGGCTTTGTTACTTACGAAAAAGATAAATATGGCTACAAGATTGCCAATGGCCGTGAATATGTTGAACCTGCTGAAGATGGTAATGACATCTATCTAACTATCGATAGTAATATTCAGTTATTTTTACATAATGCAGTACGAAGTGCTCAAGACTCTTCAGAGGCCGAATGGGTCTTAATGGCGGCGATGGATGCAAAGACTGGTAAGATACTAGGTTATTCTAGCACTCCAAGTTTTGATCCTAACTTAAGAAACATGACCTCATACATCGATCCCCTTGTAACGCTTACTTATGAACCAGGCTCAACAATGAAGATATTTAGTTATATGTGTGCTATTGACTCAGGCAACTACGATGGAAACACTACATACACTTCGGGTAGTAAAACCTACACTTCAGAAAATGGCGGTAAAGATGTAACAATATCTGACTGGAGAAAAGAAGGCTGGGGTACCATTACTTACGACCAAGGTTTCGCCCTTTCTTCCAACATAGCGGTAGCCAATATAGTAGAATCAGTAATAACTAAAGAAGACTTGAGAGCCTGCTACGAGAAGTATGGCTTTGGCTCTAAGACAGGTTTCACCCTAAAAAGAGAAGAGCCAGGTAACATAAATTATAAATATCAAATAGAAGCTGCTACTGCCGGCTATGGCCAGGGTATTACAACAACACCAATACAACATCTAGCGACTCTAACTTCCATTGCTAACAATGGTACTATGCTAAAACCATTTGTAGTGGATAAAATAAAAGACTCTGCCACTGGTAAAGTACTTGAGGAAAATACAAGAACAGAAGTTAGGACAATAACGAGTACTGCTACTATCGAAAAAATGAAACAATTAATGGCTAGTGTTATAAATGGTGATAATACCAATTCTACTGGTTATGCTTACTACATGGATGGTTATAGTCTAATAGGAAAGACTGGTACAGCTCAAATATTCGACTATACCAAAGGTAAATATATGAGTGGTTCATCAGATTACATATATTCATTTTCTGGTATGTTTCCTGAGAATGATCCTGAAATAATACTATATGTTGCAATTAAAAGACCAAAAGATGGTACTAATTATATAGTTCCAATGGTAAAAGAAGTAGAGCAAAATATTACTAAATATTTAAATATTGAAGAGAAGAATAATGAAAAGAAATCATATACAGTAGAATCTTTCTATAATAAGAATGTTTCTGATATTAAGACTTATTTAGAAAATAAAAATATTAAAGTACTTGTAATAGGAGATGGTAATAAGGTTATTAATCAGTATCCTAGTACTAATAGTGTTATATATGAAGATGATTTAGTAGTACTAAAAACTAATAACTATGATAATAAAATGATTGATTTAACTGGTTATTCTTATAAAGAAGCCGATAACATCCTTAGATTAATGGGAGTTAGTTATATACTCGAAGGTAATGGTTATGTATATGAACAAAGTATACCTGAAGGTGAGACTATTACTGATACAGTAACTATTAAATTAAAGAATAAATATACAGAATAGAGGTAATTATATGGATGAAGAAACTAATGAAATATCTAAAATTTTATATACAATATTAATAATTATTATATGTATTATACTAGGAGTATATCTTGGTAAGTTAATAGTGGGTTAAGAAGAGTAATCTTCTTTTTCTTTTTATTTCAGTTCGAGCCTGTAGTCTCTCACTGTTAAACAAAGCCTAACTAAAGTCTTTGTTTAAAACTATTTTGTTATTTTCTACTTGTAATTATATTTGCTATATGATAGTATAATACTTATACGGAAGTAGGCAGTTTATGAAAGAGTTACCAAATAATATAATTAGAGATTATAATGAGAAAGAATTACTTGATTTAAAGAGAATTATATTTGATTATATAAAAGAATTTAAACTAGAGGATATTGTATGGAAATCTTTAACTAAGGAAGAAATGAAGAAATTTCTTCTTGATAATTATTATATTAATAATAGTTTTATTACTTGGGATACTAGTGTTACTATTTTTGGTATGCACTATCTTCAGTGGCATTTATATACTGATAAGTATTTTATAGGTACAATAAAAAATAATATTGATAAAGAAACTATTGTTGGATGTATTAGTTATTTTAATTCTCATAAAATATATGGTAATGTAAATTATATTAGTACTGTAGAAATTAATTACTTTTATCAAGGGATGGGACTATTAAATGAAATGTATAAGAATTTTATTAATGAATTAGATTTTGATAAAGATGTTATGATAACTAATGAATCTATGATAGGAAGAGAGTGTCATGTTATAAATAATTTAGAAAAAACTTTAAAGAAAGTTAGATATAATAAAAATATTATAATAGATGATTAAAATATAAAAGTAAAAAGTAAGAAATCAATGCTCTTACTTTTTTATATACATTTGTATCATACACCAAAAGCCTATAAATTCTTATAAATAAAGACTTTACAAAGATATTAAAAAAATAGTCATATTTTCCTTGACTACGATACTTGAACTAGTATATAATGTTGGCATGGTTAATACTTATGGTGTTCTCTTCTTTTTCTAGGGTATATTTACTTTGGAAGGAGAGGTGATTTTATGATAGAAAGTAATTTCTTAACCTTAGGGGGAGGAGGTTATTAGTAGATGAAATTAGTTATAGCGTATGCTTTAACTATTCTTGTTACCATAGCATTAATAGTGCTAGGTAGCCATAGAAAATAGATAAAAAAATCGGGGCACCTCAGGGGGTAGCTCCGATTTGTCAAAAAGCAATGAAGAGAACACCTTACGAAAATAGGTGTTAGCCATTTTTATTATGACTAATTTCTCTTTCCATATACATTATATTCTATTTTTAATAAAAAAACAATAACTTTTATAGAGAACAAATAAATATTCATAATGGAGACTACAGGCTCCATTATGCTACTTAAGACCTTAGGCTTAAGTAGATATAACATAAAATATTAAAATATCCTAGATTTTCTTTTAAATATTTGGTAAAATATAAAAGTAGGATGTGAAGTATATGTACTTAAAAGAAATAAAAGCTTATGGATTCAAATCATTTGCAGATAAAATAAATATAGAATTTGGTAAAAATATAAATGGAATAGTAGGACCTAATGGATCAGGTAAATCAAATATAGTAGATGCTGTTAGATGGGTACTTGGAGAACAATCTATGAAGAGTTTAAGAGGAGACTCTTCTTTAGATGTAATCTTCTCTGGTAGTGATAGTAGAAAACCACTTAATAGTGCTTCCGTTACTTTAGTATTTGATAATGAAGATAGAAGTCTTCCTATTGATTTTAGTGAAGTATCTATTAAGAGAATGGCTTTTAGAACAGGAGAAAATGAATACTATATAAACAATGAGAAAGTAAGATTAAAAGATATTACTGAACTTTTAACTGATAGCGGTACCGCTAAAGAGAGTTTTAATATTATAAGCCAGGGTAAGATAGATGAAATATTATCTAATAAACCAGAAGATAGAAGAATAATATTTGAGGAGGCAGCTGGTGTATTAAAATATAAAAGAAGAAAAGAAGAAGCTTTAAGAAAACTAGATAAAACTAATCAAAACTTAAATAGAGTTAATGATATTATTAATGAACTAGATAGTAACTTAGCTCCTTTACTTGAAGCCTCTAATAAGGCTAAGAAATATACTGAAATTAAAGATAGACTATCTAATATAGAAGTATCTTCAATTGCTTATGAAATTAATAATTTAAATACAGAATATCAAAATGGTAAGAAGAGAGTAGAAGAGTTAGAAAATGAAATAGCTAGTATATCTAGTAATTCTTCTTCTTATGATGTTGATGTTTTAAAGTATAAAGATAAATTAAGAGAAATAAGAGAGGCTATTAATATAAAACAGTCTAAGATAATAGAACTTACTAAAAGAGAAGAACAAATAGCTAGTGATATTAAATTACTTGAAGAGAGAAATAAATATAAGAGTGATGAATCTAGAATATCTAATAATATTATTAAATTGAAAGAAGAACTTGTTAATATTAATTCCTATATTAATGATAAGAAGAATAATATTGATATTTTAAATAAAAAGATAGAGGTTATTAATGATAATATTAAGACTTCTACTAATAGTTATAATGAAAATAGTACTAAGAAGAATAATCTTAATAATATTTTACTTAAGAATAATAGAGAGATTGATAGTATTAAATATAGAATTGAATACTTAGAGAATACTCTTACCAGTGGTACATTACTTCCTAAGAGTATTAAGAGTATTCTGGATAATCCTAAGTTTAATGGTGTACATAATGTTATATCTGAACTTATTAATGTAGAAAGTAGATATGGTACTGCAATTAGTACTGCTCTTGGAGGAGCATCTTCTTACTTAGTCGTAGATACTCCTAGTACTGCTAAAGAACTAATTGGTTACTTAAAAGATAATAATTTAGGTAGAGCTACTTTTTATCCATTATCAGTAATTAATGGTAAGTACATAGATAATGAAGTATTATCTAGTTTAGAATATGTACCAGGATATATTGGTACAGGAAGTAGTCTTGTTACTTTTGATAATAAATATAAGAATATTATTGATAATGTTCTTGGTAATATTATTATCGTAGATAATATAGATACTGCTAATAAAGTTAGTACTAGTATCAATAAGAGATATAAGATAGTTACCTTAGATGGACAAGTAGTTAATGTAGGAGGATCTTTAACTGGTGGATCACAAATTAAGAGTAATAATACAATATCTATTAAATATGAGATAGAAGAATTAAGAAGAAAGAGTTCTTTCTTTGAAGAGAAGAATAAGAATATACTTAAAGATATTGCTAATATTGATAAAGATATTATGGAATATACTAGTAGAATTCATTCTCTAAGTAGTGAGAAGGTAGAGTATGAGAGTACTATTGCTAGTATTAAGAATGATTATGATATTAGATTAAGAGATAAAGAAAGTAAAGAAAAAGAACTTAAAGATTTATCTAATATTAGTAATAATACTAGTGAAGAAGATAATCTTATTAAGTCTTTATCGGAAGTTAGAGAGAGTATTTCTAACATTAATAAAGAGATTAGCATATTAAAAGTAGATGAAGATAAGACTAATAATTTAATTAATGAGATAGAAGAAACTTCTAGAATGAATAATAGTCATATTAGTAAGAAAGAAAAAGAACTTAATAGTCTTAATATTATGATTAATAGAACTGATGTTAAGTTAGATAATTTACTTAATACTTTGACTAATGATTATAATATGACTTATGAGTTTGCTATTAATAATTATAAACTTGATATGGAGTTAGAGACTGCTAAAAGAGAAGTTGTTAAACTTAAAGATAATCTTAGTTTACTTGGTAATGTTAATTTAGATGCTCCTCTTGAATATGAAAGACAGAAAGAAAGATATGACTTTTTGAATGGCCAAAAGAATGACTTAGTTAATGCTGAGAATACTTTATATGATATTATTAAAGAGATGGATACTATTATGAAAGAAAAATTCCTAGATACTTTTAATAGAGTAAAAGAGGAATTTAAGGTTGTATATAGGGAATTATTTAAGGGGGGTAAGGCTGAACTATCACTTACTGATCCAGATAATTTATTAGAAACTGGTATTGAGATAAAAGCAGAACCTCCTGGTAAGAAACTACAGAGTATTAGTTTATTATCTGGTGGAGAGAAGACATTTACCGCTATTTCATTATTATTTGCTATACTTAATATTAGACCAGTACCTTTCTGTTTATTTGATGAGGTAGAGGCTGCACTTGATGATGCTAATGTTGAAGCTTTTGGTAGATACTTAGATAAATATAGAAATAAAACGCAGTTTATTATTATTACTCATAAGAAGAAAACTATGGAATATGCGGATATTTTATATGGTATTACTATGGAAGAATCTGGCGTTAGTAAGATAGTATCTGTTAAATTAGAAGATGTTAAGAAAGATTAAGTTCTTTCTTTTTCTTTATATTCACTTACAGCCCTAAGTAAACTTAGGTCTTCCAGTGTTAGATTAAGCCTAATTCTTAGTCTTAATCTAATATATCAACCATATCTATTATATATAAGCAGTAACTATATATTTTATTTTTATATAGTTATTTATATTGTTTTTAATCTTTCTAATAA
>OIYY01000121.1_pt1 | contig 59360 bp, 58 predicted proteins | sample 1588341 | NCBI WGS metagenome assembly OIYY01 (sample SAMN03283287) | human gut metagenome | biome: human-associated habitat; material: feces | host: Homo sapiens | place: Peru | collected 2012
CTCACTGTCAAGTCCCATACTGATAAGATAAATCATGATATCATCACGGGTACAGATTGCCGTAGAAATGGTTGCTTTTCCCTCTTCAATCAATGTCTGGGCATTTCCTAACCATACATCCGTACCGTGTGACAGACCTGCAATTCGAATCAGATGGGAAAAGGACTGCGGGTCTGCGTCAATTAACATCTGCATCGCAAAGTCTGTTCCAAACTCTGGAATTCCAAGTGCTCCAAGTGTACAGTTTGTCAACATATCCGGTGTAATACTCAGTGCACTGGTATTCTTAAATAAGGACATGACGGACTTATCATCCAGTGGAATCTTCTGTGCATCAATTCCGGTTAAGTCCTCAAGCATACGGATCATGGTCGGATCATCGTGTCCGAGAATATCAAGCTTTAATAAGTTGTGATCAATGGAATGGTACTCAAAATGAGTCGTAATAATATCGGTTGTCATATCGTTGGCAGGATGCTGAATCGGTGTAAAGGAATAAATCTCTTCCCCCACCGGCAATACTACGATACCTCCCGGATGCTGTCCGGTGGTCCGGTGGATTCCCACGCAGCCCTGCACAATCCGGTCTATCTCACAGTTTCTCTTATGCACACCATGCTCTTCATAATAATTCTTTACATAACCGAATGCGGTTTTATCTGCCAGCGTACCAATGGTTCCGGCGCGGAAGGTCTGTCCCGCACCGAAAATTACTTCTGTATATTTATGGGATTTACTCTGGTAATCACCGGAGAAGTTAAGATCAATATCCGGCTCTTTATTTCCCTTAAATCCAAGGAATGTTTCAAACGGAATATCAAACCCGGCTTTCACCAGTGGTTTGCCGCAGTTCGGACACCGCTTATCCGGCATATCACACCCGGACTGTCCGCCATATTCCTTTACTTCCGGCGAATCAAAATCACTGTAATGACAGTGGGCACAGTAATAATGCGGTGCCAGCGGATTTACCTCCGTGATACCGGACATGGTTGCTGCAAAAGAAGAACCTACGGAACCACGGGAACCTACCAGATAACCATCCTCATTGGATTTCCAAACCAGCTTCTGGGCAATGATATACATTACCGCATAACCGTTTCCGATGATGGATTTTAACTCCCGCTCCAATCGCTCCGATACGATTTCCGGCAAATCCTCTCCATACATCTCATGTGCCTTGTTATAGCAGATGTCACGCAGCATCTGGTCGGAATTTTCAATTACCGGCGGACATTTATCCGGGCGAACCGGAGAAATGCGCTCGCACATATCTGCAATCTTATTGGTATTATCAATAACAACTTCTTTTGCTTTTTCACTGCCTAAATAGCTGAATTCCTCTAACATTTCTTCCGTAGTACGAAGATATAGCGGAGCCTGCTCATCGGCATCCTTAAAGCCTTTACCAGCCAGAATAATACGACGGTATACTTCATCCTCCGGGTCCATAAAATGCACATCACAGGTTGCCACAACCGGCTTATGGAATTCTTCTCCTAATTTTACAATCCGGCGGTTAATGTCCTTTAATTCATCCATGGTGGAAATCGGTGCTTTTTCATCTTTTATCATAAATGCATTATTTCCAAGAGGCTGGATTTCAAGGTAATCATAAAACTTCACCAGACGGATAATCTCTTCCTGCGGCCGTCCCTGTAAAATTGCCTGATAGAGTTCTCCCGCTTCACAGGCAGAACCAATCAGTAAACCTTCCTTGTGTTTTAAGTATTCGCTCTTTGGAATTCTCGCCCTCTGATGGAAATAATCAAGGTGGGATAAGGATATCAGCTTATAGAGATTCACACGTCCCAGATCATTCGTTGCAAGAATAATAGCATGATGGGTCGGCATCTTCATAACGGTCTCTTTACTGACATGTCCCTCGGCATTTAATTCATCCAGTGTATTGATGCCACGGTCAGCAAGCATTTTTACAAACTTTTCGAAAATTTCAGCGGTACATGCCGCATCATCTACCGCACGGTGATGATTCTCCAGCGAAATATTTAATGCCCTTGCTACCGTATCCAGCTTAAAACGGTTCAGGTTCGGCAGCAGCATTCGTGCCATGGCAACGGTATCTGCAATGGTAAAATCATAAGGAATGCTTAAACGGTCACAGTTATATTTGATAAAACTCATATCAAAATCCGCATTGTGTGCTACCATAACAGCACCATCACAGAAGGCTAAGAACTCCGGCATAACTTCTGCAATCACCGGTGCCGTAATTACCATATCATCTTTGATTCCGGTCAGATTTTCAATGTGGAACGGAATTGGCACTTCCGGATTGACAAAAGTGGAAAAACGCTCGGTTATATTCCCCTTTTCTACTTTTACCGCACCAATTTCAATAATTTTATTTACCAGCGGTGAAAATCCGGTAGTCTCTATATCGAATACCACATAGGTATCCTGCAGGGACTGATTCTTTGAATTTTCTACAATGTCCTTTAAGTCATCCACAAGATAAGCTTCCGCACCATAGATAATCTTAAAGTCCGGGTCATCCGGCAGTGCATGGTTTGCAATCGGGAATGCCTGGACATTTCCATGATCGGTAATTGCCAGTGCCTTATGTCCCCACTTATATGCCCTTTTTACCAGATCTCCTACATCAGTAACACCGTCCATGTCACTCATCTTGGTATGGCAATGAAGCTCTACTCTCTTTAACGGGCTGTTGTCCATTCTTATTGTAGTAAAATCAGGGATTTTCTTAATTCCGACAATGGAGCCGATGGTCAGCTCACTGTCAAATTTATCAATGGTCGTTACACCCTTAATTTTAAGAAATGCTCCCTTTTTCAAATCTCCCATCAGTTCCGGTAGATTCTCATTTTTTGTAAAGATTTTAAGCACAATGGAATCCGTAAAATCCGTTACCGACATAATGATAATTGTCTTTTCACCACGGATTTCTCTGGTATCTAAGGTCATAATCTGTCCACGGATGACAACTTCTCCCATTTCACCTACGATAGTCTCAATTGGAATTGCATCCTCTTCAAAATCACGTCCATAAATAACATCCGGATTGTCTGATTTTTTAACAAAATCTCTTCTCTGGAAGGAAGATTTTCCCTTGAAATCCTTTCCACCGGAAAAGTTATTCTTTCCAGCAGCAGGCACTGCTCCTGCACCTTCTGTGCCGGTGGTCTGTTTTTTCTCCGGGGCAGCAGGTGTTTTTTCCTTTTCTGACGCTCCAGCATCCGGCTGTGCGTTTGCTTCATTGGCAGCAGGCTGTTCCATGCCATCCGCATTCTGCGTTCTTGCAGCAGCGGTTCGTGCCACGATATGGGCAACCTCTGTTTCAATCTGGCTGTCAGCACTCTTTAAATAATCATTTTCTGCCGGCTTCTCATACTGCGGCTCAATCATTAATTTTAACCCACAACGTTCGCAGATGATTTTTTCTAAGATATCAATCAGTTCATTGCTCCGCTCTGTGGCAACAATGGTATCCTCTAAGGTAAGAAGCATATGGTCTTCCCGGTCAAATTCCATTTTGCTGCAGCGCATCAGATTATAGAGCAATACGCTGTAATTGCGAATCTCTTCTAAAACACTCTCCCGGTATACCGCCATCAGTTTTTCCGGTGTATACTGGCTGGATAAATTAAATTTTTCTATGATTTTAACAGCTACCTCCTTGTGCGGAAATAGCTGTTGTCTGATTTCTTGTTCAATATGATAGATTTCCGGTTTGGGAATTAGCCTTGTACTCTCTAAATAAATCCGCAGTGCACTGCGTGCGGAATTCGATGCCACTTTTGTAATCTCTGTTTCTTTCAAAAGTGCACTCATCTCTCCGGTAATCTTTAATGTCGGAAAAACTTCAAAAAACAGTTTTGCCATAATTTTTCCTACTCCTTATTCCAGTTCAAAAGTTCCTTTCTTAATTCACTTAAGAGCTGATTCTCCGGTACTTTACGGTCTATCTGACCATGCTTTATAATTAGTCCTTCTCCCACACCGCCGGCAATTCCGATATCGGCTTCCCTGGCTTCTCCCGGTCCGTTGACTACACAGCCCATAACAGCAACCTTGATGTCTAAAGGAATATCCGCTACCATATTTTCTACCTGATTTGCCAGTTCGATTAAGTTGATTCTTGTTCTTCCACAGGTCGGACAGGATACTACCTCAATGCCACCCTTGCGGAGTCCTAAGGTTCTTAAAATCAGTTTTGCTGATTTAATTTCTTCTAACGGATCTCCGGTTAATGAAACACGAATGGTATCTCCGATTCCCTGATTTAAAATCAGTCCCAGTCCAATAGCGGATTTAATATTTCCGCTGATAATCGTTCCTGCCTCTGTAATTCCCACATGCAGTGGATGATTGGTTTGCTCAGCAATCAGTTCATGGGCTTTTACACACATCATAACATCTGAAGATTTGATACTGATAACGAGATTGTCATATCCCATATCTTCAATAAGATGCACTTTATCCAAAGCACTTTCTACAATGCCTTCTGCGGTAACACCATGATATTTTTCTACTAAATCTTTTTCCAGTGAACCGCTGTTGACTCCCACACGGATTGGAATATTTCTTTCCTTTGCTACGTCTACCACAGCCTGCACACGCTCTTTGCTTCCGATGTTGCCCGGATTGATTCTGATTTTATCTGCACCATGCTCCATGGCAGCAATAGCCAGCCGGTAATCAAAATGAATATCTGCAACCAGTGGTATTGCTATCTGCTTCTTAATCTCGGTCAATGCTTCTGCAGCTTCCATTGTTGGCACCGCACAGCGGATGATATCACAACCTGCCGCTGCCAGACGGTTAATCTGCTCTACGGTTGCTTTTACATCCTCTGTCTTTGTATTGGTCATTGACTGTATCAGAATCGGATTTTTTCCACCGATGATACGGTCTCCTATTTTTACCACTTTCGTATCTTTTCGTTCCATGATTACTTTTCCTCCTGTGCAGGATTATTTAAAATAATTTACGAATATCGTTAAACATGACAAGCACCATCAATGCCAGAAGCAGCATCAGTCCGATGAAATGAACCATGCCCTCTTTGTCCGGATCCACCCGTTTCTTTCTTACGGCTTCTATAATCAGAAATACCAGTCTTCCTCCGTCTAATGCCGGTAATGGAAGCAGGTTCATAATTCCAAGATTGGCAGTCAGCATTATGGAATAATTGATTAATGTCAATACCACCGATAGCGTTCCCGCTGACTTGCTCTCGTCATAAGTATCACCAATATTCTTTACAATACCTACCGGTCCCGAAAGTTCATTGACGCTGACTCTTCCGGTCACTAACATCTTCAAGCTGTCCATGGTAACTTCTATCCAGTATTTCACTTCATATATGCTATATTTTATGGTCTCTAAAATATTGCCCCGCTCACGCATGGTATTTCCATAGATTCCAAAAAGATTTCTTCCTGCTTCTTCATTATATTTCGGGCTGATGGTACAGGTATATTCCTCTCCATCTCTTTCATAGGTCACTTCCAGGTTCTCATTAGAATGAAACAGCGTGTAAACACTTACTTCACGATAAATATGAATGTTCTTTCCATTGATTTCTTTAATGATATCTCCAGCCTGAAGTCCTGCTTCCTCCGCCGGATACCCTTCCATAACGCCTTTTACTTCCGGCCGGTCAAATCCGGCTGTCCCGATAACAATCAGTGCCAGAAGGAATGCCAAAATAAAGTTAAAAACCGGTCCTGCCGCTACAACTGCTATTCTCGCCCATACGGACTTGCTGTTAAAGGAGCCTTCACTTTCCGACTCTCCGTCTTCGCCTTCCATCATACATGCTCCACCAAAAGGCAGCAGTTTTATGGAATATTTTGTCTCTCCCTTTGTAATTCCAAATAGCGTTGGTCCAAGTCCCAGACAAAATTCATTTACTTTGATTTTATTTTTTTTTGCCAGCAAAAAATGTCCCAGTTCATGAAAAATAATAATAAAACTGAACATTAAGATTGCAATGATTATTTTCAATCTACCACCTGCTCTCTATATACTCATACGCAGCCTGCTCTGTTGCAAGGATTTCTTCTACGGACGGATTGGCAACATAAGCACACTGCTCCATGCATGCCTGTGCAATTTCCGGAATCTCTAAGAAACGAATCTTTCCGTCTAAGAACATTGCTACCGCTTTCTCATTTGCTGCATTAAAAGCAGTCGGAATGTTACCGCCCTTTCTGCAGGCTTCATAAGCCAGTTTCAATCCGTAAAATGTCTCCATATCCGGCTCTTCCAATGTAATTGCCTTCATTTTCCAGAAATCAAGCCGGTCTCCACTTAAGTGTAACCGGTTCGGATAATACAGGGCATACTGGATTGGAAGCCGCATATCTGCTGTTCCAAGCTGTGCGATGACTGCACCGTCTTCATACTCTATCATAGAATGTATGATACTCTGTGGTTGTACTACAACCTGAATCTGGTCTGCATTTACATCAAACAGCCATTTTGCTTCAATGACTTCAAGTCCCTTATTTATCATGGTTGCGGAATCAATGGTGATTTTACGTCCCATGCTCCAGTTCGGATGCTTCAATGCATCTTCCACTTTTACCTGTTCTAATTCTTCCCGTTTCTTTCCACGGAATGGTCCGCCGGAAGCAGTCAAAAGTATTTTTGCGATTTTATTGTCTCCGGCTCCCTGCAGAGACTGAAAGATTGCACTGTGTTCACTGTCCACCGGAAGGATTTTCACATTACATTCCTTTGCCAGCGGCATAATAATATGTCCTGCGGTAACCAATGTCTCCTTATTGGCAAGGGCAATGTCCTTTCCTGCTTTCATAGCGGCTATGGTCGGACGGATACCAAGCATCCCTACAATGGCAGTTACAAGAATCTCTGCTTTCTCTTCCGTTGCTACTTCTAAAAGTCCTTCCATCCCGGAAGCCACCTTTACCTTCAAATCTGCAACCCTTGTCCGAAGCTCAATCGCATCCTCTTCTGCCCATACAGCAACCAAAGCCGGATGAAACTCCCGGATCTGTTCTTCTAATTTTGCAATATTATGTCCTGCCGCAAGTGCAGTTACTTCAATATCTCCATGTTCTCTTACAACAGAAAGTGTCTGGGTTCCGATGGAACCAGTGGAACCTAAAATTGCAATCTTCTTCATGTTCCCTCCTACTTACCAATCAGATATAATGCAAGATAATAAATAATTGGTGCTGTAAATATTACACTGTCAAAACGGTCTAAGATTCCACCATGGCCAGGAATCAGTTTGCCATAATCTTTAATGTCATAATTACGTTTAATTGCAGATGCAGTCAGGTCTCCAATCATAGATATGATTGCCCCAATGGCACAAATCATGCAAAGCATAATGATATCACGGTTGGTGCTTCCCATCGAGCCCTGGAAAACAAAGCAATAAATCAGGGTTAATAATGCTGCTCCCACTACTCCGCCAACAGCTCCTTCCCAGGATTTCTTCGGAGAAAGCACCGGTGCCATCTTGTGTTTTCCAATGAGTACGCCCACACAATATGCGCAGGTGTCGCAGCCCCAGGAACATAAGAAAATTAACCATACAATATAAGCTCCACCCGAAAGCATTCTGGTCTGATATACATAAGAAAGCATCACCGATACATAAAATACGCCAAAAAATGCTGCTAACATCTGCTCGGTATGATATTTCGGATAAGAAAATACATATACAAACATCAGCACTACCAAAAGTGCGATGGCAAATAACATCATATCCGGAATAAACTGAAATTTCAAATTGCAATAATATACAATCGTTGCCAGTCCGCCGATGACACCGGCACAGCTTTTTTCAATTTTAAACACACGATACAGTTCAAATAATCCAATCAAAGAAATAATTCCGGTTACTGCCAGCAGCAAATCATTTCCGGTAATAATGAATACCAGTGCCAGAATTACCAGCACGATTCCACTTAATAATCTTGTCTTAAACATATTACTCCTCCTCTATCTTTCCATATCTCCGGTCTCTTCCGCTGTAATCCTCTACTGCTTTACGCAGTTCTTCCGGTGTAAAGTCCGGCCATGGAACCTCTGTAAAATATAACTCACTATAGGCAAACTGCCACAGCAAGAAGTTGGAAAGCCGCTGTTCTCCACTGGTGCGGATCATAAGATCAGGATCCGGGATATCTTTCGTATCAAGATAAGATGCATATTTTTCTTCGGTAATCTCCTCTGCCGAAATACCATCCTGCCACATTTTCTTCATTCCACGGATCATTTCATCTCTTGCTCCATAATTAATGGCAATCTGTAAATTCAGTCCCGTATTATGGGCAGATTTTCTTTCCAATACAGCAATCTGCTGTTGGAATTTATCATCCAGCCGGCTGGTATCTCCGATTACACGGACTCTCATATTATTCTTGTCTGCTGTCTTTGTACAGTTCTTAAGATAACTGCTCAAAAGTTTCATCAAAGCATCTACTTCATTCTGTGGACGGTTCCAGTTCTCTGTGGAAAATGCATACATGGTTACATATTCTATGCCAAGGTCATGTGCTGCTTTACATATAACTTCAACATTCTTTGCTCCCATGGTATGTCCGTAGTTTCTTGGCATTCCTCTTTTCTTTGCCCAGCGTCCGTTTCCATCCAGAATAATTGCAACATGTTTTGGAATCTTCATCTTTGTTCTCCTTTTTACAGATGTTTACAACATAAAAGGGGACACGGCAATCGCGCTATGTCCCCATATGTGTCGTACATGGATAAGATTATACCGTAAGGATTTCCTTTGTCTTTTCCTCTACTGCACCATCAATTTTTGCAATGTATTTATCCGTAATTTTCTGAGTATCGTTCTCTAATTCTTTTAACTCATCCTCAGATACTTCATTTGCTTTGTTCTGTTTCTTGAATGCATCGTTGGCATCTCTTCTGATATTACGGATTGCCACCTTGGCATTCTCACCTTTTTTCTTAATATCCTTTGCCAGTTCCTTACGTCTTTCCTCGGTAAGTTCCGGGAATACAAGACGGATTACTTTACCATCGTTGGTTGGATTTAAGCCTAAATCAGATGTTAAAATTGCTTTTTCAATCTCTTTTACAAGAGAAGCTTCCCAAGGCTGGATCTGAATCATTCTTGGCTCTGGAACATTAATATTTGCCACCTGCTGTAATGGGGTTGGTGTTCCATAATAATCTACAGTAATTCTGTCTAAGATATGCGGATTCGCTCTTCCTGCCCGGATAGTTGCATATTCTTCCACAAGATTCTCGTATGATTTCTGCATTTTCTCTTCATATGGGTTTAATCTGCTATCCATAAATAATCTCCTTTATTATACAGTCACTTTCGTGCCGTTAAATTTTCCGTTCATTGCATTTACAATGCTGTCCGGCTCATTTAATCCGAATACATACATTGGCATTTTATTTTCCATACACATAATAGATGCGGTTAAATCTACTACTGCAAGCTTCTTATCAATCACTTCCTGAATGGATACCTCATCATATTTCTTTGCTGCCGGATTTACCTTCGGGTCACTGTCATAGACACCGTCAATGGCTTTTGCCAGGAAAATACCCTCTGCATCCATTTCAATGGCACGGAGTACAATTCCGGTATCTGTTGAAAAATAAGGATGTCCTGTTCCACCTGCAAAAAATACTACCATTCCTTTTTCAAAATACTTATTGGCACGGTCTTTTGAGAAAAGTTTGGTCATGCTGCCACACTCAAACGGAGTCAGAATCTGTGTCATCATTCCAACAGAACGGAAGATTTCAGATACATAAATACAGTTCATAATCGTTGCCAGCATACCAATCTGGTCTGCCTTGGTACGGTCGATCGTCTCGCTGGAACGTCCTCTCCAGAAATTACCGCCACCAATTACGATTCCAACCTGGCATCCGCCATCTACAATCTGTTTTACCTGGCGGGCAACTTCTGTTACGGTCGGCTCATCAAAACCGGTTTTCTTTTCTCCTGCAAGTGCTTCTCCACTTAATTTTAAAAATACTCTCTTCATTATTTATTCTCTCCAAAAAGACTTTCCACATCAATATCAGCATAGCACTGGGAACAGAAACCTTCGATAACTGCACCATTGTTAATCTGAACAGAACGGGATTTGATGTTACCCATAACAACTGCAGAAGTATCTACAACTACAGGTCCCTGAACATCGATATCACCCTTGATTGCGCCTGCGATAACTGCAGAGCTTGCGGTAATATTTCCAATAATGACAGAACCAAGTCCGATTTTAACAGTTCCGGTGCTTACTACTTCACCTTCTACTTTTGCAGCATCAGCGAAGAATTCAGCAGAATTGCTGTTTCCATTGATAGTTCCGGTAACAACCAGCTTGCCGTTACACTGAACATCACCATTTATATTTCCACGGATATCTAAAGAACCAGTAGATGCCATATTACCGGTAATGGATGTTCCTTCTGTAATTACAGATACTTCATCTGAAACTTCATCTGATGTCTGAACCGGAGCAAAATGTGCCGGAGCTGCCGGCTGTACCGGTGTTACTGTCTCCTCTGGCATTGTCATGGTTTCGTTTGTTGTTGTCTCACTCATTTTACTTTCCTCCTGAATATGTAAATCTTCTTTTTCTTCTGCAGCTGGTGTCTCTACTTTTGTTTCTGTTTCCTGTGCCGGTGCTTCCTTCTCTACCGGAGCATTGGCATCCTTGGTAACCTTTTCTAAAAGTCCGTCCAATTTGGATAATTCAGACTCAACATCCAGTTCATCTTCCAATGTATTGACTACTACATCGTTATCCTGCTCTGCTGTCTCTGTTGTGTCTTCACCCGGTACCAGTTCGTTCACTGCCTGTGATAAATCCTCTTTAAAATCTTTAAAAAAGCTCATTCTTAAAAACCTCCATTTTTCTATTGAACACTGTCTGCACTAATATGCTGTATTACAGTTGTATCCTCAGTAATCGGAAGTATCTCTACTCCCTGTGCCTGTAATGCCTCAATCATTGGACCTAAGGCTTCCACCGTTGTCTCCTTCGTATTCGCATCATGAAGTAACACAACCGATGTTTTATATTTTACCACATCCTCCAACACATTATCTACCAGCTCGTCCGCTGTATATGCCTGTGATGTGGCATCACCACTGGTTACATTCCAGTCAAAATAAGTAACATCCTGATCATTCAGATATTTGATAAACTCTTTCATATCTGTATTACTGACCTGATTGCTGCTTCCACCTGGGAAACGATAATAATGGCAATCCTCTCCCGTTATATCATAAAGATAATTTTGTATTTTGGTAAAATCATCCTCAAAATTTTCAAGTGAATCGTAAATCACACTGTATTTATGGGAATAAGAATGCATTCCCAGTGTGTGTCCCTCATTTACAATTCTTTTATACATCTCCTGGGACTCTTCATCTTCTTTTCCTACAACAAAAAATGTTGCTTTCACATTATACTGCGCCAATGTATCAAGAATAGCTGCCGTATTGGAACTGGGTCCATCATCAAAGGTAAGATATACTTTAAGCTGATCTCCCGGCTGTGCCTTGTTGCTTTCATCCTCTGCCACCAATGGCTGGACAATCGAACTGTCTGCATTCTGATCCTGATATTCTGTGTCTGTCTGTAATTCCGTTCCAGTAGACATTTCTCCTTTCGACTGGTTCTCGTCCTGCTGTACCTGTCCGGAAACAATACCGCTTGATACCAGCCTGTCTATCTGGTTCTGTAAAGAAATCACCCTGCACAACAATACCACGCACAAAATAATCGATATCAGCATCCAAGCGAAGATAGATGTTATAATCCCCGTCTTCATGCGATTAATACGTTTTCGTCTTTCCCGCTGTTCCTTTAACCCCTTCGTGGTCTTCTCTTCCATGTAGTGACCTCCCGGTCATAAAATCTCTTTTCTATTGTAACACACTTTAACAAAATATCACTATAAAAAATAATTTTAATTGAATTACTTCTTGAGATTTTTCTTTCTTTTGTCAGAAAATTCCCCTGCAGAAATCACTCTACAGGGGAATTTCATATACCTTTACAATTTGTGCTAAGCTTTTACTTAGTTTCCTGCTATCTGAGCAGCAACTTCTGCAGCGAAGTCTTCATTTTTCTTCTCTAATCCTTCACCGGTCTCGAAACGAACGAATTTCTTAACGGATACAGTAGCACCAACTTCTTTGGAAACCTGCTCTAAGTATTTTCCAACTGTCTGTTTTCCATCTTCTGCTTTTACATATACCTGATCTACTAAGCAGATTTCTTTTAACTCTTTGCTGATACGTCCTTCGATCATTCCGTGGATAACTTTCTCCGGTTTCTGGGACTCTTTCGGATCATTCATAATCTGAGCTAAGAGAATCTCTTTCTCATGTGCGATGTAATCTGCACTTACTTCATCTCTGGAAACATATTTTGGATTTAAAGCTGCTATCTGCATTGCAATGTTGGTTAATGCTTCTTTTACTGCATCATTTACAACAGTTGTGTCAGCATCAACGATAACACCGATTCTTCCGCCGCCATGGATATAAGATACTACACAACCATTCTCAGCTACAACCTTTTCGAATCTACGAATCTTTAAGTTCTCTCCGATAACTGCAACTTTCTCTACTAATGCATCTTTTACAGTCTTGCTTTCATCTGCATTCCATTTTTCTTCCATGAATGCATCCATGTCTGCTGCGTCAGAGTTTACTGCCTGTGTTGCAACAGCTTCTACAAACTCACGGAATGTATCATTCTTAGCAACGAAGTCTGTCTCAGAGTTAACTTCAACAACTGCTGCTGTCTTATCATCTTTTACTACAACAGTACAAAGACCTTCTGCTGCGATTCTTCCAGCTTTCTTCTCAGCTTTTGCCTGTCCGTTTTTTCTTAAATATTCAACAGCCTCATCCATGTTGCCGTCTGTTTCACCTAATGCTTTTTTACAATCCATCATTCCTGCGCCAGTTAATTCACGCAGTTCTTTTACCATTGCTGCTGTAATAGCCATCTTCATTTTCCTCCATTTATTTTTTCTAAAGGTAAGGACAGGCAATTACTGTCTGTCCTGTTTTATACACACGTTGTGTGTTTCTTATCGTTTAAAATACTGTTCTTATGCCTCTACAGCTTCTTCTGCATCCTCTGCAGCTTCAGTGTCAACATCAACAGTTCCCTGATTTGCTTCGATAACAGCATCTGCCATTTTAGAAACGATTAATTTAACGGCTCTGATTGCATCATCGTTACCAGGAATTACATAATCTAACTCTTCCGGATCACAGTTTGTATCTGCAATACCAATAAGTGGAATTCCTAAGGAATGAGCTTCCTGAACGCAGATTCTTTCTTTCTTAGGATCTACGATAAAGATAGCATCTGGAATCTTCTTCATTTCTTTGATTCCGCCTAAGTTCTTCTGTAATTTGTCTAATTCTTTCTTTAATTTGATAACTTCTTTCTTAGGAAGAACATCAAATGTTCCATCCTCTTCCATAGTTTCGATTGCTTTTAATCTTGCAATACGGCTCTGGATTGTCTTGAAGTTAGTAAGCATACCACCTAACCATCTCTCGTTTACATAGAACATGTTACAACGCTCTGCTTCTGTTCTGATAGCATCCTGAGCCTGTTTCTTTGTTCCTACGAAAAGAATAGTACCACCATCAGCAGCGATATCTGCCATAGCTTTGTAAGCCTCATCAACTTTGCCTACAGATTTCTGCAGGTCGATGATGTAGATACCATTTCTCTCTGTGTAGATGTATGGAGCCATTTTAGGGTTCCATCTTCTGGTCTGATGTCCAAAATGAACACCTGCTTCTAATAACTGTTTCATTGAAATAACGCTCATTGTTTTTCCTCCATTTGGTTATTCTTCCATATACTTCTTATTATCAGACAACCTTGCGGCACCAATCTGACAATCGGTATATGTGTAAATTTATCGCAACGCATGGATTATATCATACTCAGCCATGCTATGCAACCTTTTTTTAATGATGAATCGTTTTATCCGTAAGTATTCCGGCAATTTCTTCATAGCCAGCCCCTTCCGGAATCGTTACGGTTCCGGGCAGGACAAAATTGGCATAATTATTATCTACCATATATTTATTAAATGCTTCTGCATTGTCCACAAGACCTTCTTCCTGCAGACGCTGTGAAACTGCATTAGAAGAATCTCCTACTTCTACGGTAAATTTCTTCTGTACCATATCGGTTCCAGCCGGTGACGGTGGTACAGCATCCGCTCCATCTGTTCCCACATCCTGCGATATCTCCCCTGAATCAGTTGTTCCCGGCTGCATATCTGTCTGTTCGGTATTAACGCCGCCTTCCGTGCTCTTTGGAATCTCATCTTCTGTTTCTGTAGCTTTTGGTATGGTGTCCTTTCCGGTATCTTCCATTACCATTCCAAGTTCTTTTGCCCTTGCAATGATTTCATCATCTGAAAGGTCATTTTTCTTCATTGCAAATGATATGGATAAGATAATCGTGCTTATCAGAATACCAATTCCCAAGCCTCTCAGATAATACTTAAACTTCACTTGTATCTACTCCTTTATACAATCCTACAACCAGTCTCACTTCACCCTGTCCAAGGCCCAGTTCCTTTGCTATCTCTACATATGATTTTCCCTGACTGTATAAGGCAAGGATTTTTTCATTATGATTTGTCTGCTCCGGCTGTTCTTCCATTTCTCCGGCTGCCGCTTCTGTTTCTGTCTCCACCGGTTCCTCTGCGGCTTTTACTTCTTCCGTTTCTTTAACTGCAGACTCTTTCGCCTCTTCTAAGTTCTCACCGATTTCGGCTGACATCTCACCAATTTGTCCTGCAAGCTTTGTCAGTTCTGTGTGCTTGTCATTTAGCATGCTGTATAAAAACATAATCTCATTATGGGTCTGGTTCATCTTCTCCATAACAGTGTCCGAATATTCACCGATTGCCAGCATTTTTTCATTGGTCTCTTTATCCAGTGTCCGCTCCACCTTATCTGTGGATTCTTCAATTGCATGGTCAATCTGATCTTCTATCGCAGCTTCTGCATCTTTCAACTTGTTTTCCAGTATTTTTTTTATCTCATTCTGACTCAGTTCCGCAATACGGTCTAATTCTGCACCGGATAGCTTTTCTGTTACCATAAAGCTTCCTATCATCATAACCAGACCAGCCAGAATCAGGATAATTTCCACGCCTGTCATCTGTCAGATACACTCCTTTTTATATTTTAACATCAAAGCCGCCAATTGCACCTTTGATAACCACACGGTCTTCTTTCTGTTTCTTTTTCCGTTGTTCCTGCCGCTGGTACTGACCCTTTCCCTCTTCCTTTGCATCAAAACGATGGTCTTCCATCTGGGAATCATCTTTCCTGGTCACCTGCTCTGATTGGCGGTATTCTTCTCTTTGCACCTCTATCTGGATGTTCTGCTGATCCACCATTGGTTTCATATCCTGCTGTTGTTTCAGTGTTCCGACATCCTGCGTTCTTTGAATAACTCCATTCATATCTACCGGACGAATCGACATATCCATGCACCTCCAGCCTGTCTCAACCGTACTTCATTACATGTTTGAGATTTTTACTTCACCCTCGTCCTTATAAAGCTGGCAGAAACTTCTGTCATCCTTTACAATAAGGCTTACATCGGTAATATTTACAACTACTCCTGCATACAGTGTCTTTGATACTTTCACCCTTGCATTGCTGCTGCCATTTAATATACTCTGCAGCCTTTCATATTCATGCTCTAATGGTGTACGCTGAGCTTCCTTCTCCTTAAAAGCACGCATAAGCTGTTCAACATACTGGATTTTTTCCTGATCCAGTTTTTCTTTATTCTTAAGCTTCTCTCCATAGGTAGTAAGAATCGTCCGAATCTGTTCAATGGTCTTATTCAGCTGAAGCAGTTCTTCCTGCACTTTCACATAACGTTCTTTCTTTTCCGGATCCACACCAACTTCAATACGCGTTCCTGCTCCAAGGCTGGAACCAATGGTCTGGGCTTCTACCAGACTGCCCGCCCGGATAACACCACCTGTTATGAATCCGTTCTTACCACTTACACGAACCTCCGTTGCTGCGGATACCTTACTATGTAAAATAGAATCTGTTTCAACATAGCCTCCGGAAATGATGGTTGCATTTTCAATAAACTTGCAGATAACATTTCCCTGTGCCTGAAGTATTCCTTTGGTCATTCCATGAATTCCACGTTTTACAATAATCTGACCACCCGCCTGTATCAGTGCATCTTCTACCACGCCTTCTACTACTATATCACCTTTTGCAATAATTGAAAAACCACCCTTTACATTACCTCTTACGGTAACGTTTCCCGGATAATCAATATTACCGGTGGAATTATCCACGTCTGCCGGGACTTCATAGACATCTGATACAAATACTTTACCATTTACCAGACTTGCATGTCCGGTTACTTCAGAGTACAGTTCTGTTTTGTCTTCCGATACCCGGATATTATTTCCATATTCTAACCGGAGGGAGCGTACCTGTTTTGGTTTAATTTCTTTTCCCTGTACATCATATCCTTTGATTCCATGATCTTCCGGAAATAATTTTGCCAGAAGGTCGCCTTCTTTGATATGGCTGATTACATTCAATTCACGGTAATCTACCGAACCATCTTCATTTTTCTTCGGCTTTAAATTAACATCTGTATTAAAATAATATTCAATTCTGGCATCCTGACCATCTACCGGTTTTTTCCCTTTTGCCAGCACAAAATCGGTACAGTATGCTCTATTCTGGAAAAATTTCAAAATTTCATCCTGATCAACCCCTGCTTTGACACCTTTTGCAGTTAAATCCCTTAAGATTTCCTGCACATTCATATTCGTGCCGCCTGCAGCCGGATAAAACCTGCATACTGCTTCCATGGCATCTGCTGATACTGTTACAGACATCTCTTCATTTATCTGAATCGGATAAATATTTCCGACCATAATCTCTGCCATCTCATTGCTGTTAATTGCTGCAACCAGTTCCTTTAAATTATAATCCGGGCAGCCATGCCTTTCCAGATACTCTGTCAGTTCACCAATTTCAATAACATTTCCTTCCAGAGCTGCCGGGAAAAGCTTAATATAAGTCGCATGTTCCTTTATCACAAATTGAAAATAAGCATTTGCCTGTCCCATAGCTTCCCTCCTTTTAACTTTCATCAACCAATATATCCATATAACTTCCCATTTTCTTTTTCATCTTTGCCAGAGCCCTGGTATGAAGCTGGGATATTCTTGATTCAGATACTTCAAGAATACTGCTGATTTCCTTCAGGGTAAGTTCTTCATAATAATAAAGTTCAATTACCCTGCGCTCCTTTTCCGTCAAGGTCTCAAGGCTTTGTGTCAAAACTTCTTTCAGTTCGCTTTCTGCCACCACGTCTTCCGGTTGTGCAAAATGGGAATTTTTTGTCGCATCCATCGCAGGCTCTGTTCCCTGCTCCACAAACTCATTTAAAGAAACAACATTGGTAACTTTTAACTGGGACTGCCAGTTCAGGTATTCATCCTCTGATACCCCAAGTTCGCTTGCAATCTCTTCATCCAATGCCGTCTTTCCTGTCTTCATTTCTATATTTTTTATTGCTTCGTCAATCTTTTTCTGTTTTTGGCGAACAGCCCTCGGTATCCAGTCCATTTTACGAATCTGGTCTAATATTGCCCCACGGATTCGAAGGCTTGCATATGTCTCAAATTTAACATCCTTGCTTCGGTCAAATTTATCAATTGCATCAATCAGTCCAAAGATTCCATAGCTGACCAAATCTTCATATTCTACATTATATCCAAGATACATACTCAATCTGCCCGCTACTAATTTAACTAACGGAGCATATTCTATGATAATCTGTTCCCGTATTTCAGATACTGGATTTTTCTGATAGCTTTCCCACAGTTTTTCTCTGTCGACTGTTTTCATGCCATAGCCTCCGGTTTCTTATAATTACTCTTCTTTCGCTCTATTCTCTTCCTCTTTTTCTGACTTTTCTGATGTATCTTCTTTTTTCTCATCAGCAGACTCTTCTGCATCACCATCTGCATTTTCTTCTGTGCTGCTTTCTTCATCCTTTGCAGCTTTAAAATTCTTTTCCAAAATATATGCTGCAATGCCCCCAAGCAGATAGAATATAATCAGTACCAGCAGCAATGTCTTTGTAAAGGCAAGCAATTCCATTTTCTGAAAAATTGCCACAATACAGGTAATAAATCCTGCGGTCAACATTACGATTGCAGGAATCGGTTTTGTCTTCATCTTTACATCCTCAATCTAAATAATTTTCAATTCTTTTCCAACAGACTTAATATAGAATTCTCCGGTATCGCAATGCAATTCTACGGTACGTCCATAATTCAGCCCGGTATCCTCTGCCAGAAGCGGAATACCAAGTTCCTTCAGTTTCTGTCTGGAAGCTTCTGCATTTCTTGCTCCAATATTTCCCACTTCAGAGTTACCACTTACTTCGAACATTCTGGCTCCGCCTGCAATCTTTGCTACAAGTCTGCTCTTTGCCGCCCCTGCTTCTGTCATCCGGCGAACCAGCTCTACAATTCCTGTATCTGCGAATTTTGCTATATTCGAATTATTTTTCATCTTTGTACTGTCTGGCAGCATAATATGTGCAAGTCCGCCAATCTTTGTAACCGGGTCTAGCAATGCTATTCCTATACAGGAACCCAGTCCTAATGTGGTAATTGTATCCGGAGCCTTGCAAATATTTAAGTCTGCCATACCAACTTTTATTACTTCACCCATTGATACCCTTCTCCTTATAAGGTAATTCCCAGAGATTTCAGAATCTTCTCATAAGACTCAAGGTCAGGTAACAGAATAAAATATCCTTCTATCATCACTTCATCTCCGAATTCTGTCGTAATCATAAGTGCATTGTCTCCAATTTTACCAAACTGTATTGCCGGAACACTTAAAATAGCTCCCGCCATATCGATTGCAATATAAGGAACCGATGGTGCAATAGTAAGCTGTGTCATGGCAGAAAGTGCGTTCAGATAAGAACCGGCAATAATATTTCCAATTTCCTTCAATGCAGACATATCCATCTCATCAAAATCTTCCGCATAATCTGCCGGACGTCCCATCAGTTTATTTACCAGATAATGTGCAGAATCAAGTTTCATAAGAAACATCATGCTGCCGGTAATATCATCTGTTACTTCCAGATAGATTCCCACGATTGACTCATCTTCCGGGCAAATTGCAGAACCCAGTTCCTGAAAGGTCAGTAATTCAACTCTTGGTACATCCATATTAATCCGGATATTCAACATATTTGCCATTGCAGTTGTTGCATTTCCGGCGCCAATATTTCCAATTTCTCTTAAGACATCCACATACATGTCATTTACCTGGTTCAAAGTATAATCTGCCAATTTTATCCTCCTGCTGTCAGTTCAAGATATAGAATATAGTGAGGCATATTGCCTCACTATATCTATAACTATTACGCATTTTCTTTTTCTTCTATAATAGAATGAATATCCAGAAGGGAAATTAATTCATCTCCGTTTTTACCGATTCCATCGATAAAGGATACCTTGGCATTCTTCATATCGCCACTCACTTTATCAATTTCATTGGTTCCTAATGTAACAACTTCTTTTACTTCATCCACGATTATTCCCAGTGCACCCTGCTGTTCAATTTTCAAAATTATAATACGGCTGGCATTGGTAAATACATCTTCTTCCAGTCCCATACGGATTCTAAGACTCATAACCGGTACGATTTCTCCACGAAGATTGATAATTCCTTTAAAGAAATTCTGTACTCTAGGTACTCTTGTAATCTTCTGCATACGGACAATATTGTCTACATAACTGATATCGATTCCGTACTGCTCATTTCCGATTTTTACAACAATATACTGTTTTCTGATATTTTCTACTGTTTCAAGCTGCTCTGCCACTCTGCACACCCCCTGTTAAATCAATGTATTTGCATCCAGGATTAATGCGACTTCGCCATCACCCAGAATTGTTGCACCGCTGATTGTCTTATTGTTATTAATATACTTACCAAGTGATTTAATTACGATTTCCTGCTGTCCAAGAAGATTGTCTACAACAAGTCCTGCATAACGGTCACCTTTTCTTACGATAACAACAGTAAGGCTTTCTACCTCTTCATCCTTCGGCGGAATATCAAGTATCTGATCCAGACGGATGATTGGAATAACAGAACCACGTAAATTAATTACTTCCTTGGATTCTACATATTTAATATCTTCAACCGGAATATCCTCGATAGTCTGAATTGCACCTAATGCAATTGCATATTTTTCATCGCGGATTTCTACCATCAGTGCCTGAATGATTGCCAGTGTAAGCGGCAGTCTTACTACGAATTTGGTTCCAACGCCAAGTTTGCTCTTTACCTCAACATCTCCGCCTAATGCTTCAATATTGGATTTAACAACGTCAAGACCTACACCACGTCCGGAAATATCGGTAATCTGTTTTGCCATAGAGAAACTCGGCATAAATAAGAAATCGATAATTTCTTTCTGGCTCAGCTTTTCTGCCTGTTCCGGTGTTACCAGTCCACGTTCTACTGCTTTTGCTTTAACTTTCTCTGTATCAATTCCGTTACCATCATCACTTACTTCAATGATTACATTATTTCCTTCCTGGAATGCATTCAGATTAATGGTTCCTGTTTCTGGCTTACCGCGTTCCTTACGAACTTCAGCACTCTCAAGGCCATGGTCGGCTGAGTTACGAAGCAGATGCTGCAACGGGTCGCCAATCTGGTCAACTACGGTACGGTCAAGTTCTGTATCTTCACCGGTCATGCACAATTCCATCTTCTTATTCAGTGTTCTGGAAAGGTCACGAATCATACGAGGGAATTTGTTTACAACGCTCTCAATTGGAACCATCCGCACTTTCATAACCGATTCATGAAGACTGGTTGTAATTCTTTCCAGATACTCAATCTGCTCATGAAATGACTGGTTCTGGAAATTGCCTCCTTCCTGGGAGCCGATGGATACCAGACTGTTTTTTGCAATAATCAGCTCACTCACCTGGTTCATCAATGCATCCAGTTTTTCGATATCCACACGCACGGTACGGTTTGTAACCGGTTTGCTTGCCGGTTTTGACTTGGTCTGTGCCGGTTTATTCTCTTTATGTACTGCCTGCTCTGCCGGCTTTGCTGCTGATGTATTTGCAGGAAGATTTTCCTGTGCATTTTCCTCATGGAACAGGGTTGCCGTCTTCACCTCTTCACCAACGGCATCCGCAATTTCAGATACATTCTTAACTGCTTTTAAAATATCATCTAATGCAGCGTTGGATGATAAGAACAAACTGAAGTCCAGTTCAAAACGTTCATCCTCAATATCCTGGGAACTTGGACTGTAAACAACAATCTGTCCAAACTCTTCTACTGCTTTAAATACAAGGAATGCTCTTGCCGCTTTCAAAAGGCAGTCTTTCTGTACTTCTACTGTAATTCCGTAAATTTTGTTTCCACTTTCTTCTGCTGCTTTTAACGCATCCTTATCTTTGGAAGAAAATTCTACACTTAAGTATTTCTTTTTACCATCACCGTTTGCCGGTTCTTCTGCTTTCTTTTCTTCTTTTTTCTCTTCCTTTGCAGGTGCGGCTGCTCCGCCGTTCTCTGCATTCTCTAAGAATTTGTTCAAAGCTGTAATCAGTGCTTCGTTGTCTTCTGTACCTTCATCTGATGTACTCTTGATCGTATCGAGGTAACTTTCAATTGCATCCAGACACTGGAAAAGAATATCAATCATTTCACTGGTAACTTTTACTTTATCACTACGAACTTCCTGGAATACATTTTCCATATCATGAGTCAGATGCTGCATTCTCTTAAAGCCCATGGTTCCTGCCATTCCCTTTAAGGAGTGTGCTGCACGGAAAATTTCATTAATGGTATCTTTGTTTTCCGGCTCCTTTTCCAAAGTCATAATGCAATCATTCAGGCTCTGGATATGCTCACTTGTCTCATCAATAAAAATTTCTAGATACTGGCTTACATCCATCTTTAATTTACCCCCACATTCTTTAGAATTGTGTCCGCAACACGTTTTAACGGTACTATTTCATCAACAAGTCCTGTCTCTATAATTGCTTTTGGCATTCCATATACCACAGATGTTTCTTCATCCTGAGCAATTACATATACATTTTTTTCTTTCTGGAGTTCTGAAATTCCCTTTGTTCCATCAGCACCCATTCCGGTAAGAACTACACAGGTAATTTCATCATAGCCGCTGTCCATCAAAGACTCATACATCAGATTGGCACATGGTCTTAATCCACCAATTGCCGGTGCATCACTTAAAACAATACAGTGCGTTCCATCTGCTAACCGCTGTACCAGTAAATGTTTTCCTCCCGGTGCCACATAAACATGTCCTTTTTCCAAGACATCACCTTCGTTTGCCTCTTTCACATCCAGCGGGCTGAGTTCATTCAGCCGGTCTGCCATGGATTTTGTAAAACCAGCCGGCATATGCTGAACCACAAGAACCGGTGCATCCATATTGGATTTCAGGAATGGAATTACACTCTGTAAGGATTTTGGTCCGCCTGTGGAACATGCAATTGCAACAATCTTGCTCCGGGCTGCATCCTTCGTTCCAAGCTTCCGGACAGCTGCCTGTTTTACCACATTCGTAATTACTTTTTTCTGATACGTCTGTGTGCTTTCTGCTGTAGTTATTGTTGCAAGAACTTTTATCAGTTTTTCCCGGAAACGCTGTCCCTTTGTCTCTACCAGATTATTTGGTTTCTCGATAAAGTCAATTGCACCACGTTCCATTGCCTTGAGTGTAACTTCAGCTCCATCTGTCGTTAATGTACTGACCATTACTACTGTTGCTTTTATATTTTCTTTTTGTAATCTTTCAAGTAGTTCCAGTCCGTTCATTCTTGGCATATTTACATCTAAAACAACTGCGTCATATGCTTTCTGACACAATTTTTCATATGCTTCCAAGCCATCTCTGCATGTATCCGTTGCCTGAAAACCACTATCTGAATTAATTATATCACAGATAACTCTTCTCATGAGTGCTGAATCATCAACAACCAGAATATTCTTTTTCATTCTATTAATTTAACCCTATCCTTTTCCTCTCTGTCTTGCTTTTCTTTCTTCTGCAAAAATATACCTGATAATTTCTTCCCTTATTTTATCATCATGAATAATAAATTTCAGTCGGTTTTCATACATATTATCACGATTTAACAGCTTCGTACTTCGCAGGATATATCCCGGAAGATAATATTGTTTTTCGCCGGTCTGTGTCTGTAGCATCACAATAATCAGAACAGCTTTTCCCTCTTCTAACTGCTCATTCGTTACAAAGCGTACACCACCTCCACTGATATCAACAATAGTGCCCTTTTTCTGCTTTTTATAAAAATCATCATCCCGAAGACTTGCGATGATGTCTTCCGTCTGTTCCATTTCCGCCTCTTCGTCTGTCAGATGGAAATATCCCATATCAAGAACACATTCCATACGGTAATATTCTCTTCTCTGGTATTTACTCAGCGGTGTATTTAATACGATCCGAAGCAGGTAGCGGTTCTCCGTCTTATAACGTTCCCGGATCTGACCAATGCTTTTATACAATCCATTCGGTGTATAGAATACAAATTCATAGCGAAGTCCCAGTGGAAGTAATATCAGTTTTCCACTCTGAATTGGCATCATTATCTCCATTTCACCATTTTCAAACAGTTCAAAAATCTGACTCTTGTAAACTGGTGCAGCCTTTTCTGCAGATTCTGACCTTTCCGTCTGGTTCACTATACGAATATCAATTTTCATTCCTTCCCGTAAAACATTTGAAATCATTCTATCACCTATCTGTTATTTAAAAATTCAGCAAACAACTGGGCAAAGCCCCGCTTCATCAACGGAATATCATGTGCACCTGTTATGAGATTATTTGCAAGTATCTCAAATGCTTTTGCCGACCTGGTCTCCGGTGCATATAAAGAAACCGTCTGCTGCTGGCGTACTGCTTTTTCAAACATGGAATCCTGCGGTATCATGCCGAGATATTCAAGGTTACCATTTAAAAACTGTGACACAACGGTATTTAATTTATCATATACTGCCTGTCCATCTTCCACCGAATTTACACGGTTGGCGACCACATGAATCTGCGTTCCGCTTTTGGCAAAATTCGGATTCCGGTGCAGTGCCTTTAACAGAGAATAGGAATCGGTCAGTGAGCTTGGTTCCGGTGTTGATACCAGAAGAACCTCCGGACAAGCCATAACAAATTCCAATACACTGTCCGCAATTCCTGCTCCGGTATCCACCAGTACAATATCAGCCATTTCATCCAACTGTGCCAGATTACGCACTAAAAATGTAATCTGATCCTTGGACAGATTATTCATTCCCACAATGCCGGAGCCGCCTGAGATAAAGCTTACTTCTGCCGGTCCCTCTGTTATAATCTGCCGTATATCCATTCCCCGGTATATAACATCACTCAAATTATGTTTTGGTATTGCTCCAAACATAACTTCTACATTTGCCAGTCCCAAATCAGCATCAAAAATAATAACTTTCTTATTCATTTTCTGAAGCTGGATTGCCAGATTAACTGTAACGCTGGATTTTCCCACGCCACCTTTTCCACTGGTAACCGTAATTACTCTTGCTTTCTGGGGAAGCTTCTGGTTCTTTAATTTAATTACATTGCGCAGCTTTTCTGCCTGATCCATATTATTATCTGCCTCCCAATAACTGTTTTACAATTTTCTGTGACTGGAAAATTTCAATATCATCTGGTACATTCTGCCCGGTTGTCACATAGGAAACATCCGCACCAGAATACATGCGAATATTTAACAGACTACCATAACTACTGGTTTCATCTAATTTAGTAAAAATAATCTTATAATCCGATATCTCATGGTATTTATCTACAATTTCTATCAAATCGCGGTATTTTGTAGTTGCGCTTAATACCAGATAAACATCTTTCTCATATTTGTCATCCAGACTTTCTATGAGATTTTTCATATCTTTTCTCTGCTCTTCATTCTTATAAGAGAATCCTGCGGTATCTACCAGAACGAGGTCATAATCCTTTACACGCTCTATGGCTGCATTCATTTCTTCCGATGAATAAATAACTGTCAGCGGTGTATCTAAGATATTCGCATAAGTACGTAACTGTTCTGCCGCAGCAATCCGATAAGTATCTGCTGTTAAAAATGCTACTTTTTTGCCATAGTCTACTTTAAATCTGGAAGCTACTTTTGCAATGGTTGTTGTCTTGCCAACACCGGTTGGTCCAATAAAAAATACGATTTTAGGCTGTCCCGGTACCAGTTCAATCTTTTGAGGCTGTCCGAATTTTAATACCATTTTCTGGTAAACATTGGATAAGATAATATCCATGCTTGCACTGCCTCTTAAATTCTTCTCCACATCATCTAATATCTGGTTGACATATCTTTCATTCACTTCATTATCCAGTAATGTTTCGTAAATCATGCGGATACAACGGAAAGTCTCAGACTGCTGATGCTTCATATCCTTTGGAGCAGCAGTTTCCTTTTCCGGCTTTTCCTCTTCTTTTGGTTCTTCCTCTTTTTCCGGTTTTAACTTCTTTTCTAATAAATTAGAAAGACTTTCTATCTTTTCTTCCAAATCATGACTGCTTTCCGGATGAATGGCTGCTGGTTCCGGTGCCGGAATTTCAATCTTTTCATTTGCTGCAAAATTTATGCTGTCATGCATCTTTAATGGTGCATGTAACGCAGGCAGAGGATTAACTGTCTGTTCTTTTTCCTCTAATGCTGCCGTCACTTCATAAGTTGTGCTCTTTAATGCCCGGAATAAACCCTTCGGTTTGATTTCCTTTACATTCATAATCACAACTGCTTCTCCCATTTCCTTTTTTGCCTTATCAACTGCCTCTTCTCTTGTTCTGCCCTGAAATTTATTAATCGTCATTTTATGCTGTCACCATCCCTACTGATTGTAATTCCACATTTGATTCCACTTCATTATAAGACACCACAATGAGGTCTTTGAAATAGTCCTCGGTGAGTTTCTTAAAATACATCCGCACAATTGGCGAAGTAATGACAATCGGATTCTTTCCAATATTCTCTAACTTCGCTACTTCCTGCTTCAAGGATTCCATAATATTCCTGGTCTTCTCCGGATCCAAAGTCAGATAAGCTCCCTGCTCAGTCTGTTTTACAGAACCCATGATTTCCTGTTCCACCTTCGGATCTAATGTTACCACGCTGGTTGTCTCATTTGCCGGAAAGTATTTACTTGAAATTGCACGTTTTAATCCCTGACGCACATATTCTGTCAATACATCGGTATCCCTGGTTGTTACCGCATGGTCTGCTAAATTTTCAAAAATCGTAAGCAGGTCACGGATAGAGATGCCCTCCTGTAAAAGATTCTGTAAGACTTTCTGAATCTCACCAATACTAAGGAGCTTCGGTGTAAGCTCGTCCACAAGTGCAGGATTGTTTTCCTTGATATTATTAATAAGATTAGATACATCCTGTCTGGTAAGAAGTTCTGCAATGTGGGAACGGATTACCTCTGTCAGATGAGTGGCAATGATAGACGGCGGATCTACTACGGTATAGCCAAGACTCTCCGCACGCTCTCTCTGTCCCTCTGTAATCCAGATTGCCGGCAGATGGAAGGACGGCTCAAAAGTCGGAATACCGGTGATTTCCTCTTCCACATATCCCGGATTCATTGCCATATAGTGGTCAAAAAGGATTTCTCCTTCTGTTACCTGAATTCCCTTTATCTTAATAATATACTGGTTAGGATTTAACTGAATATTATCACGCAGACGAATAATCGGAACCACTGTTCCAAGTTCCAGCGCAATCTGTCTACGGATCATTACTACACGGTCCAAAAGGTCTCCACCCTGATTTACATCTGCCAGTGGAATAATACCATAACCAAACTCCAGTTCAATAGGATCAACCTGAAGCAGTGAAACCACATTCTCCGGCCGCCGGATTTCTTCTGCCGCCGTTTCATCTGCATTGGTTTCCTCTTCGATTTCTTCCACCTTTACATCCTTTTGTATCTTACGTCCGGCAGCTAAAAATGCAACGCCCAGTGCACAGAAAAGTACCGGGTTCAGCGGGGTTGCAATTCCAAGAAAGGTTATCGTTGCACCTACAATATACAATACCTTTGGAATTCCAAAAAGCTGTTTTACCAGCATGGATCCAAAATCCGCTTCACTGGACGCTTTTGTTACCAGAATACCGGTTGCCAGAGAAATCAAAAGAGACGGAACCTGGCTGACCAGTCCATCACCAATGGTTAATATACCATATTTCTGAAGTGCCTCCATGGCAGACAGCCCGCCATTCATAACCCCCATAATCGTTCCACCAATCAGGTTGATGAATGTAATAATAAGGCCGGCCGTTGCATCTCCTTTTACATACTTGGTTGCACCATCCATAGAACCAAAGAAGTTGGATTCCTGCTGAATCTTAGTTCTCCGTTCTCTTGCTTCCTTCTCTGTGATGGCACCAGTATTTAAATCTGCGTCAATTGCCATCTGTTTTCCAGGCATTGCATCCAATGTAAAACGTGCAGTTACCTCAGATACACGCTCAGAACCTTTATTGATAACGATAAACTGTATCAGAATCAGGACAATAAATACAATTGCTCCGATTACAAGATTACCACCACCTACAAATCCTCCGAAGGTCTCTACTACATTTCCAGGTTCACCGGTAGATAAAATCAATCGGGTGGAAGAAACATTTAATGAGATTCGGAATATGGTGGTAAACAATAACAGTGTCGGGAAAAATGACATATCCAGCACTTCTTTTGCAAATAATGCATTAAAAAGAATAATCATTGCCAGTGAAATATTAATCGCCAGCATGACATCCAATAAAATTGAAGGAATCGGAATAATAAAGAATATGACTGCAGCAAGAAGATAGATTGCTACACCAAAATCCGCTTTTTTCATTCCGGTTTCCTCCTTTCATTTAAATTCATATTAATTTCTGCCTTTTAGATTGTAAACCATCGCAAGCACTTCTGCAACTGCCTGATACAATTCCGGTGGAATTTCTGCTCCGACATTTACATTTGCATAAAGCATACGCGCCAACGGTTTATTCTCTACAATTTCCACCTGATTTTCTCTTGCCACTTCCTTAATCTTTGCAGCCAGAAAATCTTCACCCTTTGCAACCACAACCGGTGCTTTAGATACTTCCGCATCATACCTTATCGCAACTGCATAATGGGTCGGGTTCGTAATAACTACGTCTGCCTTTGGCACATCCTGCATCATTCGGCGCTGCGATGCCTCACGCATTCTCTGACGCTGTCTTCCCTTAATCTGTGGGTCTCCTTCAGTATTTTTATACTCGTCCTTTACCTCCTGTTTGGTCATCTTCATTTCTTCTTTGAATTTATGTTTCTGATAAATCAAATCAGCGATTCCGACAATCAGGTAAACCAGACTTATTTTTAAACCCACATCCACAATAAGTCCGGCAATCAATGCAACTGCCTGCAACAGTTCCATGTCATAGATAACAAACAATTCTCCCTGCCTGTCCTTAATCTCGGAATACGCCACATACATGACCAATACCACTTTGACAATAGACTTTACAAGTTCAAACAGAGAATCCTTGGAAAACATCCGTTTAAAACCATTGATAGGATTAAACTTTGATAATTCCGGTTTTAATGGCTTCCCGCTTATTTTCCAGCCCACCTGAAGTACGCTGACTAAAAACGTTACCACCATTCCAATTAAGAGAAACGGTATCATGGCCTTTATCATTTCAATCACAGCCTGTGACATTAGCATATGGCTGGATTTTACTGTCATGCCCGTCTTATTTTCTAATAGAATATCCGGGATCTTCCGATAGAAACCTGAAAACTCATTCATTAAGGTTTCTGAAACATAGCTTCCAAAAATCTTCAATCCCAGAAATAAAACAATTAAATCTACTGCTCCGGAAAATTCCTTGCTTTTTGCAACTTTTCCTTCTTCTCTTGCATCTTTTAATTTTTTTGCAGTTGCCGGCTCTGTCTTTTCGCCGCCAGGTCCCTCTTTTGCGAACCACTGCAGATTATATTTCAGAAGTAAATCTCTTTCCTCCATATAAATCTCCTATTCATGTACCAGCTTATCCATGCATTCCTGATGCAATTCCGGTAACCATCCGTTTCATCTCAGTAAACACAAAATCGGATACATACGGAAGCAGCTGTATCGTCAAAAACAAAACCAGGAATCCAAGTAATATCTTAAGCTGGATACCAACAGAAAACATATTCATCTGTGGTGCAATCTTTGCCATGATTCCAAGAATACAGTTCAATATCATTAACACTGCAAAAACAGGAAGTGCCACCCGGAAACCAAGCACCATGGAATCCGTCATATAAGAAACCATGGTCTGAAGCAGGGAATCCCACATAAAGTTCTGACCATTTACCGGAATCAGTGTGAAAGAATCAACAATTGCCTGTAAGATATACTGATACATTCCACTGGACATAAGCAATAACATGACCAGATAATTATAAAAATTACCTGTTATCGGAGAATTTGTTTTACTTACCGGATCATACTCGGTCGCCATGGACAAGCCCATATTTAAATCCATAATATTACCCGCAAATAAAACAATGGAATTACAAATATTTGCTCCAAAACCTATCAGCAATCCTGTAATTCCCTCTTTCACGACAATTGTGGCATATTCAATTACTCCTCCATATTCTATCGTGCTTTCAGGTAATACTCCAATCAACAGGATGGATACAAATACTGAGAAACCAATTTTGACTCTTCCCGGAGTATTCGACATGCTAAAAAATGGAGCCGAAAAAACAAAAGAAGTAATCCTCACCAGAACCAGCAAAAAATATTCAAATGTAAGCAGTGAGAAACTATAATTAACCATGTTTTATCTCTACCTGTATATCAACTGATATATAAACTAAAATCAGACCACAATCTCGTCATAAAATCAGTCATATTATTCAGCATCCACGCTCCAAAGAGAAGCATTCCTGCAAATACAGCCAGAATCTTCGGTACAAAGGTAAGCGTCTGTTCCTGAATAGATGTAACCGTCTGAAAAATACTAATAATCAAGCCTACGATAAGTGATATTAAAAGCAATGGAGTCGAAGTCAAAATAATATTATAAATAGCGTCCCTTGCAATATCTAAAACTTCTCCCTGTGTGATCAATTTCTACACCTCTTTCATCAGTAAAATGTCTCTACCAGTTCCCTGATAACAAGATTCCATCCATCTGCAAGTACAAACAGCAGAATCTTAAACGGAAGAGAAATCGTAGTTGGCGGAAGCATCATCATACCCATCGACATAAGTACAGATGCTACTACCATGTCAATTACAATAAATGGAATATATATAACAAATCCAATAATAAATGCCTGTCTCAGCTCACTTAAAATAAAGCTCGGAATCAGCACAGTATTGGATATATCATCCTGTGTCTCATAAGTCACGCCGGCAATGTCACAAAATGTATTGATGTCCTTTGCCTGTGTCTGTTTAAACATAAACTCACGGATTGGCTCCATTCCTGCTTCAAAGGCCTGTTCCTGCGTAATTTCACCGGCATCCAGCGGTTTCAATGCATTTTCATTAATCTGCGTGAAAACCGGGCTCATAATAAACAGGGTAAGGAACAACGCCAGTCCAATCAACACCTGATTTGGCGGAACAGTCTGCGTTCCAATTGCTGCTCTCACAAAATGAAGCACAATAATAATTCTGGTAAAGGAGGTCAGCATAATCAAAATAGATGGTGCTAACGCAATTACAGTCAGTACCAGAAAAATCCGGACTGTCCCGGATAAATTTCCCTCTCCATTATTAATATTAACAGAAAGTCCATTATTACCAGAGGATGCTGCTCCATCTATACCATTATCTTTTTCACTTGACTGATTACTATTACTGCTGTCAGTTACCCCGGGTATATTTACAGATGCCGCATACGCTTTCTGTGGTACAAATGCCACCAGTGTAACAACAACTGCAATAACTGCAAATATAAAAGATACCAGACAGTATTTCTTCTTAAAATTACTCATCCTTATGCCTGCTCTTCGGTAAATGTTCTTTGAACTGTTTCATAATGTTAGAGAAACTCTCTCCTGTATTCTGATATTTCACCGTATCTTCCAGAGAAACATCATTTAATTGTTCTCTTGTAAGCTGTGCTAACATCGTCACTTCATCTTTTCCGATTCCGATTACAAGATAGGTCTCTCCCACCTCTATAATCTGAATATACTTATTGGTAGTGAGTTTCATAGTCTCCACTACCCGCATATTTTTCTGAAAATTATGCTGCTTCTGATATCCGGCAATCCATTTTGTTACATAATATGTAATTGCAAGCACAAAAACAAATATCAGCAATACGCCTATCAATTGGAAAAAGCTTTGTATGCCCGATGTTCTGCTACTCAGTAATATCATATTAACCCACTACTTTTTTTACTGCTTCAAGAACACGTTCTGCCTGAAATGGTTTTACAATAAAATCCTTTGCACCAGACTGGATTGCTTCAATAACCATTGCCTGCTGACCCATTGCAGAACACATAATTACACATGCACTTGCATCTGCTTCTTTAATCTTTTTTAATGCCTGAATTCCGTCCATCTCCGGCATGGTAATATCCATCAGTACCAAGTCTGGATGTACTTCATTATATTTTTCGATTGCCTTTACTCCATTTTCTGCTTCCCCGGCAACCGTATATCCATTTTTGGTAAGGATATCCTTAATCATCATTCTCATAAAAGCTGCATCATCACAAATTAAAATACTCTTTGCCATATTAGTTATCTCCTTGCTAATTATTTAATAATCTCTGTAATTCTTACACCAAAGCTTTCTTCAATTACAACTACTTCACCTTTTGCAACGTACTTTCCATTTACCAGTACATCAATTGGTTCTCCGGCAATCTTATTCAATTCAATGATTGTTCCCGGAGCAAAATCCAATATATCATGAATGGATTTACTGGTTCTTCCCAGTTCCACGGTTACTTCCAATGGTACATCCATAATAAGATCAATATTTTCCTTTGGAAATACCCCATTCATATCTCCAGTAAAATTCTGGAACTGAGCCGGCTGTACATTTACCTGCTGGTTTGCATACATTGCCGACATATCTACCGGTTGTCCCATCATTGGCTGCCCCATCATCGGCTGTCCCATCATTGGCTGCTGATTCATCATCGGCTGAGGCTGTGGTGCTGGCTGGCTTGCCTGTGGTTGTGGTGCAGGAGCCGGTGCTGGCTGTGGTGCTGCTTCCTGTATTGGTTCGTTTCCACCTGTCATGGTCTCCGTAATACTTTTACACATCTCTCTTGCAAAAGATACCGGATACAGCTGCATGATTTCACTGTCCACAAGATCACCGATTTCCATTTTAAAAGAAATCTTCACAAATGGCTGTGTCAGGAAATCATCAATTGCCCCCTCATCAATATTTCCCGTCAGATCAATCAGATCTGCAACAGGCGGGCTGATATCAATCTTTTTATTCAGCATGGATGATAGTGAAGTAGCTGCAGAGCCCATCATCTGATTCATTGCTTCACTGATTGCGCTTAAATGAAGCTCTCCCAGTTCCACATCTGTATTGGTTCCGTCTCCTCCCATCATAAGATCTGTAATGACCTTAACATCATGCTCCTTTAATATCAGGATATTGCTTCCATCCAATCCAACGGTGAATCCGATTCGTATAAATACACACGGACGCTCATACGCCTTTACCACGTCGTCCCAGTTTGCCATGGTAACAACCGGTGTGGATATTTCCACTTTACGGTTCACCAGCGAAAACAATGTCGTTGCTGCGGTACCCATACTGATATTAGCAATTTCACCGATTGTGTCTTTTTCTGAATCACTCAGCTGTCCATCTGCCGTATCTGATGATGCGCCCGGATTATTTAGCAGGGCATTGATTTCTTCCTGCGATAGTACTCCATCCATCACTTACTGCTCCTCTCTAATTACTGACATTACTCTTACTGCATAGTCATCACCCGAAGCTCCTGGCAATGCAGTAAACTTACGAATGTTTCCAACGTAAACATCCAGCTCCTGGTCCACTTTCGTGTCCAATCTAACTATATCACCTACCTGTAAATTCACGAAGTCATTTACTGATATGGTGCTGTTACCTAAAATTGCTTTTACAGGTATCGGTGCTTTTGAAATCAAAGTTTCAATTGCTTCCGTATAACGCTGTTCATCTTTTTCCTGCATGGTAGAGTACCAGTATTTTGTATTCAGCTTGTCCATAACAGGTTCCAAAGTAAGATACGGAAGGCAGATATTCATCAGACCTTCAACATCCCCTATTTTTACATTAATTGTAACAATTGCAATCATTTCACTTGGAGAAATAATCTGGGCAAACTGTGAATTTGTTTCAATACGCTCCAGTCTTGGATGTAAATCCACAACATTTTCCCACGGTTCCCGGAGCAGGTCAACACAGACTCCCATGATTCTTTCTATAATCAGCAACTCTATTTCTGAAAAATCACGAACTTTCGCTAATGGCTCTCCACTTCCACCAAGCATACGATCCACCATGGCATATGCAAGATTTGAAGCAATCTCCAGAATAACCGAACCTTTCAATGGAGAAAAATTAACAATACCAAGAACCACCGGATTAGAAAGTGCATTTGAAAACTCAGAATAGGTAACTGCTTCAGAGTTCATCACCTCAACCTGAATATTTTTTCTTAGATAAACCGGAAGATTTGTGGATATCAGTCTGCCATAATGTTCGAACACAATCTCCAGTGTTCTTAAGTGTTCTTTTGAAAACTTGGAAGGTCTGGCGAAATCATAATTCTTGATCTGCTTCTCGCCATTGTCCTTCATTTCTTCTACATCCAGCTCGCCGCTGCTCAATGCCTGAAGCAGGTTATCTATCTCATTCTGAGATAAAACTTCGCTCACGAACTCTCACCACCTTATATTTCATGCTTACTATTTTTATTTCTATACTACAGTTACTTCTGAGAAGTTGACTGCAATGATAAAATCTGAACCAAACTGCTTCTGTAGTTCTGCCAGTATAGCGTCTTTGACCGCCTGCCGATCCGCATTAAAATCTTCCATTGTATAGGTATTAATTACACTGTTAATGGTATCTTTTAAAATTGTTTCACGATCAGCCATATCTTCGCCATAGGTTTTATATCCATCGTTCTTGCTGTCCATGGAAATGGATGCTGTAAGCTTTACATAATGAGTTTCGCCATCTGCACCTGTTTTTAAATTGATTGTCATGGCATCTTCAATTTTATAGGTCTTAACCTGGTCCATCGGAATGCTGGCAGACTCAGTTCCATCCCCACTCTCCAGCTCCAGATCAATTGCACTGCATACCTTGTTTACCAGCTCATTGGATTTCTTTGTTTGCGGCAGGATTGTTATTGTAAGTATTCCTGTCAAAATCAGGTTCACCAGAACCAGTGCCAAAATAAGCACTGACATAAGGTTCTTCTTCATCTCATTTCCTCCTATTCTGTAGCGCCGTCGGAATTATATGAATTATATACCTTAATTTCAACACGACGGTTTCTTGCTCTGCCTTCCTCTGTAGTATTGTCTGCTACAGGAACATATTCCCCTCTTCCCGAGGATTTAATCAGTGCCGGATCCAATGTGGTATTATCCCGGATAAAATCCGCCACAGAAAGTGCCCGGTACATGGACAGTACATTATTGTTTTCATATTTTGACGAATGGATTGGCACATTGTCGGTATGTCCTTCAATTTCAATCACATTGCTGTCATAGCTTTCCAGGATAGTTCCTATTTTAGCAATCAGTGGCTGGGCATCTTCCCGGATATTTGCCTTTGCCGAATCAAATAATATTGCTCCATTCAATGTAAGTTTTACATACTCTGCATTAAAATCTACTTCCACCTGATTCTGCAATCCACTCGCCTCTATCTGCTGCTCGATTTGTTCTGCCATTTGTTCTGATTCCGCCAATGCCTGTTCTTTATACTGCTCTGCTACATCTGTCTCAGTCTCAGTCTCTTCTGTTTTGCCACCCTGGGAATCTCCATCCTCTCCTGAGGACGTTTCAAAATAAACATCAATATTCGGCAACTGGCTGATTCCGTTGCCCACCATTTCTCCCTCGCCAATACTCATACTGCCTGCCGGCATAATACTTAAGCTGCTCTGCAGAGAGGCTATCACCATCTGAAACTTCTCTGCATCAACGGTAGACATGGAAAAAAGCAGCACGAAAAAGCACAGCAACAGATTCATCAAATCACTAAAGGTGGTTATCCAGCCAGCCGCCGGCTTTGCTTCCGGTTCCCGCTTCTTTCTCGCCATTATTCTTCACCTCCGGCTTCATCTTGTGCATTATAAGCCTCTCTTGCCTGTGGTGACAGGAATGATTTCAGTTTTTCTTCTATTACACGAGGGTTTTCTCCTGCCTGAATAGACAAAAGTCCCTCAACGGTAACCTCTTTCATTATAATTTCTCTGGCATTATTATCTGCCATCTTTGATGCAATCGGATTACAGATCCAGTTAGATATCAGCGAACCATACAATGTTGTAATCAGGGCAACCGCCATATTAGGTCCGATGGAAGATGCATCCTGTAAATCCTTCAACATATTAATCAGACCAATCAGGGTACCAATCATACCCCAGGCCGGAGCTAATTCTCCCCACTTTTCCCAGAAGCCGATTACTTTCTTATGCCGGTCCTCAATGCAGCCCAAATCTGTTTCCAGAATTCCACGCACCAGTTCCGGGTCAGTTCCATCTACTACCAGCATAACTCCTTTTTTCAGGAAGTCATCATCAATATCATTCGCCGCTTCTTCCAATGCAAGAAGTCCCTCTTTTCTGGCAATATTTGAAAGATTAATGATATTTCCAATAATCTCACTCGGGTCATTCTTATGTAACTTAAAAGCATTTCCCGCTGACTTAAAGCCATTAATGAAATCTGCCATACTGTTACATGCCAGAACACCGGCAACGGAACCTCCAATTGTAATAATTGCAGAAGGAACGTCGATATATGTGTTCCATATTGCTGATACGCCCGCACTCTGAATAATTCCAAATAATACCATTGCAAGCCCCATCAGGGTACCAATAAGTGATGCTATATCCAATTTATCCACCTACATTTCTATAAAATTATGGGAACACCATTCTTCTGAAAATGGTCCTTGTTACCCATCTTTTTGTATTTTCATTTTCATTTCTATATAATCTTACTAAACTTTCATCAAAATGTCTACTTTTTTTACAATTATTTTAGAAACATTTCCATTTCCTATTATACCATATATAGGGGAACTATCAAATATAGTTCCCCTATATGTACTGTTTTTATATTATTTTTCTCTATATCTGAGCGTTTTTATTATCGTTTCAGATTAATTAACTCCTCAAGAAGTGTATCAGATGTAGTGATAACTCTTGAGTTTGCCTGGAAACCTCTCTGTGTGGTAATCATCTCGGTAAATTCAGAAGCCAGGTCTACGTTGGACATTTCCAGTTCTCCGGAGTTCATGGTACTTCCGTTTGAAGTAATTTCGACACCAATTCCATCAAATTCACCGGAGTTTAAAGTAGTACGGTAGCAGTTATCTCCTACTTTTTCAAGTCCGGCTGCATTTGCAAAGCGGGCAGATGCAATCTGACCCAAAAGAACAGTATTACCATTATCGTAAGAACCATAAATTTTACCATTCGTATCTACAGATACACCGGTTAATGCTCCAAGCTTCTTACCTGTTCCGGTTGTTCCGTCAATTGCTCCCGCATCCATTCCAACAGTAGATGTTCCACCATTATTAGAATTCTTACACTGTGTAAAATCAATGGAAATATTTTCAAACTGGTCTCCTAACTGTTTCATGTTCAATGTGACTGAGCCGTTAGTGCTGTCACCCACGGAAACAAATTTACCTTTTCCAGTACCAGTATCAAACTTCAGTTCGTAATTTACTGCTGTTGCTTCAATAGTAGGTGGATTACCATCCGTAATGCTGTTGATGGTTGCACCAGGCTGTAACCCGGTATAAATATCAGAAAGTGATACGTCCGTTACTGCTTCGTATCCGTTTACGACACCACCGGCTGAAGTAATTGCACGGTATACTTTGCTGTCATACTGTCCGGTAGCTGCATTCTGTGTTGTATTGATATAGTACATTTCACCACTGCTGTTACGGAACTGATGATATGTATTTCCGCCAAAGGAATTGGATGCTCCGGTATCTGTCCACTCTGTACTGATTGCATTGTAAGCAGTCTGTGCATTAGTAATTCCACCGCTGGCATTTGCTCCGAATACATCAGAAAGATTTCCACCGTTTGCCAAAAACTCCTCTAAGATATTCTTATTGGAAGAATCATAAATAGCACTCAACTCAACGGTATAGGTTCCGGCATCGGTATCTACACCTTTAACTGCAAATTTTGCGGTATAGGAATATCCCAATGCATCGAAGAAATTCAAATTCATGGCATATCCACTTTCACTGGTTATTTCTGTACTGTTTTTATCTACAATACCACCACAAACTGCATTCGTTGTTGCTTCTGCCGGAGAAGTAAGGTTGCTTTCCTGCATGATACGAAGTGCAGATACCTGGTCTTTTTTAATCTGTCCGGTGGTCGGGTCTACCTGCCATCCCATAACATTGTATCCGGTAGATGTCATGGCAAGGTTTCCTGAGCCATCAATATAGAAAGAGCCTGCTCTGGTAAAAAGATTTTCAGTACCGTTGCTTACAACAAAGAAACTTGTTGTATTACCCTTGTCTGTAATTCTTAAGTCAAATGCTTTTCCGGTTGTCTGGGCTGCTCCACCGGAAGTAATGTCGATGGAAGTAGAACCTGTTGTTACACCAAGACCAATCTGCTTGGCATTAATTCCACCGGTTCCGGTTGTTGCATTTGCTCCGGATGCACCGGAAATTGTCTGATACATAATTTCGCTGAATGTTACACTGGACTCTTTAAATGCCACGGTATTTACATTGGCAATATTGTTACCGATAACATCCATCTTTGTCTGATGTGTCTTAAGTCCTGACACAGCAGAATACATTGATCTCATCATAATGAAATGACCTCCTAAATTTGATATCTGACGCAGAACCCATCTGTCAGTCAGGGTTCTCACAGCCTCCATAAGGTCCGGCTATGCTATTACTGCACCATCAATATTTGTAAAAACATTATTTTCTGATTCATTCTGGTCCATTGCTGTTACAACTGTCCTGCTCGGTACATTTACAATGAATGCCAGCGAATCAACTACTACTAAGGATTCTTTGATTCCTTTCTTCTCAGCCATCTCCACACCCGCTTCCAAACGTTCACTCTGCTGGTCTGAAAGACTGATATTCCGGGTAGACAACCGCATGCTTGCATGCTTCGAAAATTTCACCTCGGAAACATCTGCTGCTTTTTGCTTTTCTTTTAATACCTCCGCAAAAGAAGCTCCCTGCTCCGGCTGCGTTTTATTACTCTTCGAAGAATTGAGATACTGGTCTGCTACCTGTTCAATGGAAGTGAATTGATTTGCTATCTTATTCATGCTTTCATCTCCCTAATAACCTTCCGTGGTTTACTCTGCTTTCCCTGTTTCTTCTGTATCTTTTTTGTCTTCTGTACCACCGTTACCTTCTGTCTTATCACCGTTTTCTCCGGCAGCGGCCTGTAACTGTTTCATTCTCTCTTCGAGTTTCGTTAACTTATCAATATCACTCTGTGCAATAAATGACTTCTGATAACTGGTCATGCTGTCATATGCTTTCCGAAGGTTGGTCAGTGTACCTGCATTGTCCAGTGTAAGCTGGTCAACAGACGGTAATGACGCAATTGCAAGTGAAAATGATTTTGCAAGGCTGATTGCATCCATGTAACTGTCGTCCATAACAGAATATAAATCGTCAATGGAGTAAAGGTTATTATTTACCATAAGATAAGTCTTATTGTTCTCATGGATTACACTGTCTACTGTTCCGGTAACATCGGATGTCTCGCCTGTTGCAGAAGATGTAACACGAAGTACTACCTGTTTTCCCACCAGTGAATTTGCTTCCATCTCCTGTAAGGATGCCTGCATATTCTGGGTTTCCTCTAACTGTGAGAATGTTGCCAGCTGTGAAATATACTCTGTATTATCTGTTGGTTCCAATGGATCCTGATATTTCATCTGTGCTACTAACAGTTGTAAAAATGCATCTTTATCCAGACTACCTCCGGATTTTTTGGAAGTAGAGGATGAGGAATTTGATTCTGCACTGGTATCCACAACCTCACCATTTTTTATAAGCTGTGTTATCATTTTGTGCTCCTTTCTACGCTGTTACATCCATGGTATTTCCATGGTCTTTCATAATCTGGGCTGCCAATGCTTCTTCTTCATTCATAAGCCCGGATAACTCGTCTAATTCTCCGCGGAACAATCTTCTTCCGGCTGTTCTTCCAGATTCTTCTCTCTGACTGCCCTGCTGTTCTTCTCCAGCTGCATTCTGCTCTAAGTTCCGTTCAAATTCATGACTTGCTATTGTAACTTCGACTGCATCTACTTTGATTCCCTGCTGGTTTAAACTGGTTCGAAGGTCTGCAATCTGTGCTTCCAAAGCGGTCTTTACTGTTTCACTGCTTACTGCCAGTTCCGCAGTTATATTTCCTTCTTTGGTTGCTGCAATGTGTAAATATACTTTTCCGAGATTTTCCGGATTCAGCTGCATCTCAATAGATGAATTTTCCAAAGAGAGATTCACTTTTGCGAATTCTGTAATCTGGTTCATAATATCCTGCACATCAATAGTTGTACGGGATGCTGTCGTATTTACCTCTTCCGGTGCTGTAGTCTGCTGTTCTGCTCTTACCTGAAATTCCATATTCTGCGGATGTTCATTTACACTGCTCTCTTTTGTTTTCTGTGACTGGGCTGCTGGCTCGTCCATTTCACCGGACGCATCCTCTGATACATTGTTTTCAGTCTGTGCATCCTCTGACGCATTCACCTGAATTACCGGTGCTGCATCTTCTGTTTCTTCTTCCGGCTGTACATTCTGTGTTTCTTCTGTAGTATGGGTCATCTGAACTGTAGCTGCCGTTACTGTTGTATCCTGTGTTTCCTGTGAAGTAATTGTCGCATCAGTCTGTGGAGCCATTTCCTGTACGCCGCCGTCTGCCATATCCACTGTTTCGTTAAAATCCGCTGTCAGTTTTGCTTCTTCCGGTGCTGTCAGTTCTGTCAACTGATTCTGTAATGCTATCCACTCATTCTTAGAAATTCCAAGTGTCTCGCTTAAATTCTGAACCAACGCATCTGTATTCTGCATAATATTTGTGAATTCTTCACTCATAAGCAGTGAACAGGCATCCTCGGTTCCTGTCAGTTGTGTCACAAGCTGTGAAAGGCTTGCCGGGTTCAGTAAATCCATCCACTGCAATCCCAGTATAGACATAGCATCTTCTACCTGCTCATCCGAAACACCAAGTTCATCTTTCAGAATTTCTTTTACACCAGTTTCAAATGCATCCTTTGTGTCTTCCAGCTGATTCTGCAGCTCTTCCACTTTCTGTGTAGGAGAGCTCTCCTTTACATTCAGTTTCTTTGTGCTGTCTACTACAGCAGCCGGCTGTGTGGTTGTTGCTGCATGTTCTTTTCCTACCGGATTTTCACTGGTAAGCTGCTGGTTTCCATAACCGGATGTTTTCTGTTCCATCACAGAAGCAAAGCTTGCCTGTGCAGTTGCACATAACCCTTTTTCCACAGTGCCCGTCACTTCGGAAAGCCCGGTGTCTAAAGCCCCAGGATTTGATACCATTCCCGAAATTTTTGCACTCGTCATGCATTCTTCCTCCTTTCTTCTTTATTCAATTTTATTTATTCTGAAGGATTCATGATTTCTGTCACCTTTGCGGCTGTATCAGAATTCATTTTCCCTAGAATATCAGCTCTTGACTGTGCATCCATATTTTCCAAAATCTGTGCCACCAGGTTCAGATTATCTGTCATAGTGTCAAATATGGCTGCTGCTTCCTTCGGTTTCATCTGGGAATAGCCCTTAACATAATCAGATATCTTACTGTCTGTCTGCTGCTGTTCCACCACCTGTTTATACAAAAGTTCCGCATTGTCTGGATCAATGCTCTCATAATATTCCTTATATTGTTCTATATCGGGTGCCTGGTCCGAAAAAACAACCTCATTATAAAATTTTTCTTTTTCTTCTTCAAAAGCAGCCTCATTTGCTTCATATTCTTTCAGTTTCTGGGACTGTGCTTCCAAATCCGCGATATAGGCACTGTTTTCACTGCTTCCCTGCTGTGCCTGTGCCAGTTCCTGCTCCAGTTCTTTTATGTAAGCTACCGCTTCATCCATATTCTTATATGGATATTCCTCTTCCGTAGAAAGATCGTCCTCAGAGTCCGGTAAAATCCGGTTGACATACGGAATATCTTTTAACAGCGGACGCATTACCGTAGAGCCAAATCCTCCAACGTCCCATTTAATCAGCAGTGCCAGTATTGCCAGCCATACAATAATGATGACCAATGTTACCAGAGCAACTGCCAGTTTTGAAGAACTGCCTTCCTCCTCTTCTGTATTTTCCAAATCAGTTCCCATGTTCTTTGCAGCCTTTTTTTCTGCTTTCTTTCTTGCCTTCTCCGCTTTCTTTGCTGCTTTCTTATCCATTTCTTCTGCCATCGTTACACCACCTGTCTATTTTTTCGGTCTGCCATAATTATAGCTTACCAGTTCGTCTACTACCTTGTTATCTTCCTGAGCCAGTTGTTGTTTGAACTCTTCAAAATCCTTTTCCCGCAGTTTTTCCTGCGTCTTTCGCTCTTTCATAACTTCTTCCAGTTTCTGCCTGGCCGCTTCCACATTTTTCTCTGCTACCTGCACCTGCATCATCTGTCTTCGAATCAACACTTTCATGCTTTCAATTGCCTGTCTGCAGGTTTTTATTTCCAGCAAATCTATTTTGCCTTCTACCAGCTCTTTTGCCCGGTTATCATATGCATTCTTCCGCTCAAAGAGTTTTAAAAGCTTTGCCTCTTCTTCCCGGAGTGCTGCATTTGCCTGGCTGTATGCAATCTTTGCCTGACTTTCCAGTTTTAATTTAATATCTAAAATATTCTGCATCCGGTAAATAAATTTTGCCATATCTCATTCCTACTTGAATACATCTTCCAACAATGCCAATTCTTCTTCAAATGTAAATTTTTCATCGGTTCTCTGACATAGAAAATCATTGACCGCTTTTATCTTAGAAACCGCATAGTCAATTTCTTCATTGGATCCACTCTTATAAGCACCAATATTAATCAAATCTTCTGCTTCCTGATAGGTTGCCAGCACATTTTTCAGCTTTCCTGCCACCGCCTTATGCTCCGGCGAAGCAATGGAACTCATTACACGGGAAATACTCTGCAAAATATCGATTGCCGGATAATGATTCTTATGCCCTAATTTTCTGGATAACATAATATGTCCATCCAAAATACTTCTTGCTGTATCGGTAATCGGCTCATTAAAGTCATCACCGTCTACCAGCACCGTATAAAGTCCGGTAATAGAGCCTCTTTCTGCTGTTCCTGCCCGCTCTAATAATTTCGGCATTTCCGAATACACGCTTGGCGGATATCCACGGGTAACCGGTGGTTCCCCGGTAGCAAGTCCGATTTCTCTTTGTGCCATGGAGAATCGGGTTAGGGAATCCATCATCAGAAGTACATCTTTTCCCTGATCCCTGAAATATTCTGCTACTGCTGTCGCAGTTTTGGCTGCTTTATTACGAATCAATGCCGGTTTATCTGAAGTTGCCACAATTACCACCGAACGGCGCATACCTTCGTCACCAAGGTCCCGTTCAATAAATTCTCTCACCTCTCTGCCCCGCTCTCCAATCAGGGCAATTACATTGATATCCGCTTTGGTATTTCTTGCAAACATACCAAGCAGGGTACTCTTACCAACTCCGGAACCCGCAAAAATTCCAATACGCTGTCCCTTTCCAATGGTAATTAATCCATCCACTGCTTTAACTCCCAGTGGTAATACCTCGCTGATGATTTCACGCTTCATCGGATCTGGTGGTGGGGCTTCAATCGGATATTCCTTATCGGTATGAATCTCGTCCACATCTGTCGGTCGTCCGATTCCATCCAGAATATGACCTAAAACCTCATCTCCCACTAAAACAGACAAAGGATGTCCCGTATTTGCTACGATACATCCAACACCCAGACCTTCAATACTGTCAAAAGGCATCAATAACAGCCGGTTATCTTTAAAACCGACTACCTCTGCCATGACATATTCTTTTTGCTCTCTATCCCGATATATTTTACACAAGTCATTCAGTTTTGCTTCCGGTCCGATAGATTCAATGGTAAGACCTACTACCTTAGACACTCTTCCAAGGCAGGTATAATATGTCTTATCCGAAAGTAACTGATATTTTTCCAAATCACATGTCACTCTTTTTTCCTCACATACACAATGACTGTATATCACGAATCAGATTATCCAGCTGGACATCCATTCCACACTCAAACACTCCTGTATCTGTCTCTATGATACATTCTCCTTCAGCCATGGAGTGAATGGTAACTAAATCCAAAGTCACATTCTGTCCCACACATTCTAACAGCTCCTGTTTATGTTCTTCCAGATATGCTGCCTGTTTCGGACCTGCTTTGATGGTAAATTCTTTCGGTCCGTCAATGGATTCCATTGCCCGTTTTACAAGATAAAGTACAATCTCATCCTTATCATGGAACTGCACATGAAAAACATGGGAAACCACATCTGTAATTGTATGTACAAGCTTCGGTTCCAGTTCCCGCATCTGTTCCAGATAAGAATCCTGCAGCTGCTGTTCCCTTTTTCCAATGCTCTCTAACTTTGCATCATAAACCGCAGCACCTTCCTGCATTCCCTGTTCCAAGCCTTCTGCCTGTCCCTGTTCCCGTGCCTGCTTACGAATTTCGTCTGCTTCCTCCCGGGCTGCTTTTCGGATTTCGTCTGCTTCGGCATTTGCCTGTGCTAAAATTTCTTCTGCTTTTTCCTTTGCCTCTGCTTCATAATCAATTGTTTCCACCTGCGGTGCAGCAATTCCTTCTACAAATCCACCTGACTCTGCCTGTGGCTGTTCCGGTTCTCGTGTCTTTGCAAGAGCCCGGGACTGTTCTTCTAAAATACGGTATGCCAACGTATTGGAATTAATCACGCGGCTCTCAGATTCATTCGTGATAAAACGCTGTTTATATAAATTAGACAATAATCTCATCACCTCCGCCACGGGAAATTACAATTTCTGCGGAGTCTTCCAGTTTACGAATAATACCAACAATCTTCTGTTGTGCTTCTTCTACATCCTTCATTCTTACCGGACCCATGAATTCCATATCTTCACGAATCATGGCAGCAAGACGTTTGGACAGGTTCTTAAAGATAACATTCTGAACCTCTTCGTTGGCACCCTTCAGTGCAACAGCAAGGTCATTGTTGTCCACATCACGCAGCACACGCTGGATTGCACGGTCGTCCAGCAACAGGATGTCTTCGAACACAAACATCTTCTTGCGGATTTCGTCTGCAAGCTCCGGCTCTTCGATTTCTAAGGATTCCATAATATGTTTCTCTGTTCCACGGTCTACCGTATTCAAAATACCAACGATAGCATCTACACCACCCACAATTGTATAATCCTGATTGATCAGGGAAGAAAGTTTTCTCTCTAACACACGCTCTACCTCTTTGATTACATCTGGTGAAGTTCTGTCCATCTTGGCAATACGTTTTGCAACATCCGCCTGTTTCTCCGGTGTCAGGGCTCCTAAAATCATTGCAGACTGCGCCGGTGACAGATATGACAAAATCATGGCTATGGTCTGCGGATGCTCGTCCTGAATAAAGTTCAACACCTGACTCGGATCTGTCTTTCGTACAAATTCGAACGGACGAACCTGAAGGGATGCTGTCAGTTTTGTAATAACCTCCTGTGCCTTGTCGCTGCCCAATGCCTTATCCAGGAGCTCTTTGGCATAGCCAATACCACCTTCTGCAATATACTGCTGTGCAAGGCATACCTGATAGAATTCGTTTAATACGCTTTCTTTGGTCTGCGGTGACACACTTCTGGTATTTGCAATCTCCAGTGTCAGTTCTTCTATTTCATCTTCTTTTAAATGTTTGAAAATACTGGCCGACTTCTCCGGTCCTAATGCTATCAGCAATATCGCCGCTTTCTGAATGCCATTATATTCTTCTGTTCCCATTTATTCCCACTCCTCATTCAGCCAGTTACGAAGTAACGATGCAACAGCCTCCGGATTTTCATCTACGAATTTTTCAATCAGGACACGAATCTCTGACTTCTCATTGTAACCAATATCTTCCAAATCTTCCTGTTCTGCCTGCTTGGTTGTCTCAAGCAATGATTCTACAGAAAGCTCCGGTTCAATCTCAGTTTCTTTTTCTTTTCTGGTACTGCGGAATACCACATATCCTAACAGTGCAAATATCAGAACCGCAAGAATAATCTGCAGGTAATCCTGAAAGCCCCTGCCGCTGCCCTTAGAATATTCAAACATCGGAATATCATAGCTGACAATCGAAATATTAGATATCGGGATACCGGTTGCATTAGATACCATAGTATAAAGATCCTGATCTACCGTTCCCTTTACCCGGTTGTTATTCTGTGTTACAAATTCATCAAAAGTCATATTGTCCAGAGTACCATCTGCTTTTAAGGTATCCTCATTATAAGTCACATAACGGGCTACCGTTACAGATATGGATGACTGGTCATATTCTATATCCCCTACAGAGCCAATGGTCTGGGTGTTCTTTTCATCCAGTGCACGGTCAATGGAATCATCTGTAATAGAGCTTTCTGATGTGCTTCCATCCGGAAGTACATAAGTTGTTCCATCTCCATTAGAGTCTGTTCCCGGTGTTCCAGACGTACCACCGGTTGAGTCTGACTGATAACGGTCCTCATGGGTAATCAGTCCTTCATCCCTGTCTCCCTGTGCAGAATAATTTGTCTCATTAGTTGTAACCTGATTAAAATTCAGTTTTAAATTTAACCCTACATCAATCGTATCATAAAGGTCTGTTCCCTTAATTACATCTGTAACAGCCTTCTTCACCTGTGTTTCTTTCTTCGTCTGATAACTGAGCTGTGTGCTGGCAGTTCCGATTGCTGTACTCTCTTCTCCACCCGCAAATAAAAGGTTGGAATTAGAGTCAATAATCGTAATATTATCCGTGGAAGAATTGCCAATCTCAGTTGCAATATATCTTGCCAAAGATGCCGCCTGATCTTCGGACATCTCTCCGTTCAGTTCCAGCTTAACACTGGCATAGGACTCCTGATTTCTTGTAACTAAGGTTCCATCATCTTCCGGAATATTTAAGTTAACATCCGCCGACTTAATCAAATCCATATTTTCCAGTTCTTTTGCAAATTTATCTTCCAAAAAGACCTGATAGCGTTTACTCTTATCGGCTTCCGTTGTGCTGATACTGCCGCTTAATGCATCATCAATGGTAAATCCGTTGGTCGGAATACTGTTTGAACCAAGCAAAATATTTGCATCTGCCTGATTCTTTGCATTTACCGAAAAAGTCATTCCATCAGAAGAAACCTCATAATCTATGCTGTTTCCATCCAAAAGGTCCTTTACAGATGATGCCTGCGTTGCATCCTCACAGGTTATCAGCTGAACCATCGTAGGTTTCGTCATCACGACAGCCAGTATCACCAATGCAAGAATTACTACAGCCGTAATACTGATAAGAAGCGTCTTCTGCTTTGTTGTAAACTTCAGCCACCACTCTTTTATTTTTTCTAATATTGCTTTCAATCTGTCTGGCATAATCTACTCATCCTACCTATACTAAATCTGCATGTTCATAATTTCTTTGTAAGCATCTATTACTTTATCCCTTACTGCAACTGTATAGGATAATGCAATGTTTGCCTTTTCCTGTGCCACAAGCAATTCATGGGTATTGGTTGATTCTCCCAATGCAAATTTAATCTCCTCTTCCTCTGCATTGTTCTGATAATTATTTGTTTCCTTCACCATGTTCATTGCCGTTGCAAGAATATTATCAAAGCTTTTCGCACTGTTTGACTGCTGTGTTGCAGCTGCATTCTGTGTATTAAAAACATCTGACGAAACTCCTGTTAATACATTAACATTCATCGTTTATCTCACCTTTCCAAATATCTTTTATGATTTACCAATCTGTAATCCTGCCTGTGCAATCTGTTTGCTTGCATCAAAAGCTGTTACGTTCGCCTCATATGCTCTGCTGGCATCAATGAGATTCGTCATTTCTGTTACTATATTCACATTTGGATATGACACATAACCATTTTCATCCGCATCCGGATTGGATGGGTCATATTCCATAGTAAAATCAGTAGAATAATCTTCTGTTACGGAAGAAACCTTTACTCCGTTTCCCACATAGCCTTCCCGGGAATCAGAAAGTACTTTACTGAACGGAGTTACGCCTTTTTCCGAAAAAGTTACGATTTTTCTGCGGTAAGGTGTTCCATTCTCTGTACTGGTTGTATTTACATTTGCTACGTTCTCAGAAATGGTATCCATACGAAAACGCTGTGCCGTCATACCGGACGCACTGATATCAAACGACTGAAATAATGCCATTCTTTATTCCTCCCACACAATTTTATTTAATAACAGTTTTATACCGTGATATTTCCTGACTGATACTGTTGGTCAATCCCAGATAACGGATTGTTTCTGAGGCAAGCTCTACATTCTCCTGCTCCGGGTCAACATTGTTGCCGTCCAGACGGTAAGAATAAGAGGCATTGTCGATATATGTCTTTGCATTCAGATGATCCATATGGATATTTGCCACCTTGTCATCCAGTGAAACATATTTGCTTTTACCCAGTTCGGATTCCAATGTACTTTCAAAATCCAAATCCCGGCGTTTATATCCAGGTGTGTCAGCATTTGCAATATTATTTGATATTAACTGTTCTCTTTCCCAGCTCGCACTTGCTGCCTTATTCAGCACATTCATATAGTCAAACGCATTTGAACTTATCATACTGCACCTCCATAGTTATCCATATTGTTATTGCATCATATTTTATTATAAATAATCCTGTCAAAAACACAAGTATTTTTTTCTTATTTTTACATTATCTAGTGTTTTTTTCCAATTGACTACACAATATAAAAGGGATTTACAGCTTTCTTCCACTATAAATCCCTTTATCCGATGCACCATCCGTGTGCTCTGTTTTTATATTCTTATTTATTTTATTAATTTCTGCAGCTAATCTGCCTTGCGGATCCTGGCAAGTTCATCAAACACCACATCATTTACAACTTTGATATAAGTTCCCTTCATTCCGGAAGAACGGGATTCGATGACTCCTGCACTTTCGAACTTACGTAATGCATTTACAATAACGGAACGTGTAATTCCTACACGGTCTGCAATCTTGCTGGCTACAAGAATACCTTCTGTTCCGTTTAACTCATCAAAAATATGAGTAATTGCCTCTAACTCTGAAAAAGAAAGTGTGCTGATTGCTGAACGCACAATCTGTACTTTTCTGGTCTCTTCCGCATTTTCCTCATTCACAGAACGCATCATTTCCAGTCCGACAACCGTTGTTCCATATTCACTGAGAATAATATCATCAATGTCATACTGGTTATCATAACGATATACAAACAATGTTCCTAACCGCTCACCGGCAATATCAATCGGTGTAATAATTGCAGAATATTTCTTAATATCTGATTCAAATCCTAATGTTTCCAGATTGACGTTTTCCTTTGTGGAAAGAATTCCAAGCAGTCTTTCATTCAGCATAGAATCAATAAATCCGCCTACTTCATCAACAATCAGTTCATGAATCTCATCAATTCCACGGCACTGGCTGCTTCCGAGTACCTTTCCTTTTTTACTGATAACAAGGATATTGGAATCCAATATCTCTGTCAAAACCTCACAGATATCATTGAACACAACCTTTGACGAATTATTATTGTGCAAAAGCTTATTTATTTTTCTTGTTTTATCCAACAGCTGAACGCTCATACTTATATCCTCCCGCGCTATATTCAGAATAACTAGACTGTTTAATATTTTATCATGTTTATTCTGATAATTCAAGGATTTGAATTGTACTTTTAATTCTTTTCATCCTTTTTTGGTTTTTCCTCTGAAAAGCCACACTGCTCATTGGCACAGGCAAGCTTATTGCCCTTTTCTACCATATAACTTCCGCACTTCGGACATTTCTCAGATGATGGCTTTGCCCATGACATGAAATCACATTCCGGATTATTCTCACATCCGTAATATCTTCTGCCCTTTTTCGTTTTACGCAGAACAATATCTTTGCCGCATTTCGGGCAGGCAACACCAATCTTCTCAAAATACGGTTTGGTATTACGGCACTCCGGGAATCCAGGACACGCTAAGAATTTACCATGCGGACCGTATTTGATTACCATATTTCTGCCGCACTCTTCACAGATTACATCGGTTACTTCATCCGCTATCTGCACTTTTTCCAGATCTTTTTCTGCCTGCTTTACTGCCTCATCCAAATCCGGATAGAAATTGCTTACTACTGTCTTCCAGTTTACGGTTCCCTCTTCCACGCTATCCAGCAGCGACTCCATATTAGCGGTAAAATGTTCATCTACGATACTGGAAAATGCCTCTGTCATAATGGAATTTACCGCTTCACCAAGCTCGGTAACATAAAGGTTTTTATTTTCCTTAATCACATATCTTCTGGCAAGAATGGTGGTTATGGTCGGGGAATAGGTACTTGGTCTTCCAATTCCACGTTCCTCCAATGCCTTTACCAAAGATGCCTCGGTATAATGAGCAGGCGGCTGTGTAAAATGCTGTTTTTCATCCCATGCATCAAAATTTAATTCTGTATCTTTATCAATGGACTTAAGCATCACATTCTGTGTGCCCTTTTCCTCATCTTCATTAGTGTATACAGACATAAATCCTTCAAATACAAGCTTGGATGCTGCTACGGTAAAACAGTATTTTCCAGCGCCGATTTTTACGGATGTTGTCTCATATTTTGCATCACTCATACGGCTTGCGGTAAAACGGTTCCAGATTAACTGATACAGGCGGAACTGGTCTCTGGATAAAGATTCCTTTACCATTACCGGTGTTCTTGTAATATCAGACGGACGAATCGCTTCATGGGCATCCTGAATCTTGTTACTGCTCTTCTTTTCCTGTACATGGGAAGAAACATAATTTTCGCCATACTGCTCTGCAATAAAGCTGCGTGCCATGGCATCTGCTTCTTCTGAAATACGGACAGAATCTGTTCTCAGGTAAGTAATCAGACCAACCGTTCCGATTCCCTTTACATCCACACCTTCATATAACTGCTGTGCTAAACGCATGGTTTTCTGTGTGGAGAAATTCAATACCTTGGATGCTTCCTGCTGTAAGGTACTGGTGATAAACGGCTGTGGAGCCTTTTTATTACGTTCCCCTTTTTTCACATCTGTTACAGCAAATTTTTCTTTTTCAAGCTCTGCCATAATAGCATCTGCCTGTTCCCTTGAGGTGATATTCATTTTTTCTTTTGCTGTTCCGTAAAACTTTGCAGTTAACGGTTTCTTCTCACCTTTTACTTTCAGGCTGGCATCTAAAGTCCAGTATTCTTCCGGTATAAATGCATTGATTTCACTTTCACGGTCGCAGATCAAACGCAATGCCACAGACTGTACACGTCCTGCACTTAAGCCTCTTTTTACCTTTGCCCATAATAACGGGCTGATCCGGTAACCCACCATACGGTCTAACATACGACGAGCCTGCTGGGCATTCACTAAATCCATATCGATGTCTCTCGGATTTTTTAAAGAAGTCTTTACTGCATTCTTGGTAATCTCATTGAAACTGATCCGGTAAACCTTTTTATCGGAATTTGCCAGATTCAGTGCCTGATATAAATGCCAGGAAATTGCTTCTCCCTCACGGTCCGGGTCAGTTGCAAGATAAATGACATCTGCTTTTTTTACTTCTTTTCTTAATTTTGCAAGTACATCACCTTTCCCCCGAATGGTAATATACTTTGGTTCAAATCCGTGTTCTGCATCAAAGCCTAATGTACTCTTCGGTAAATCTCTCACATGTCCATTGGATGCATCTACTTCATAATTCTTCCCCAGAAACTTTTTAATTGTTTTAACTTTTGCCGGTGACTCAACAATAACAAGATATTTAGCCATAACCCTGCTCCTTTATTTTGTTCTCTTTATGCGGTTATTCATGCATTTTTATATAATAATTCTTATATACTTCTCTGATAAAACCTGCATTTTCCAGTGTCAGCAGTATCTCACACATCCGGTCTACCGGTAGCTTTGTTTCTTCCAAAATCTGCTGGGCACTTTTCGGTTGCAAATCGAGAACACTATACACCACCCCTTCATCTTTTTCAAGTACCTTTTTTGAAAAAGCATTGGAAACTACTATATTGGCAAGATCAATTTCAAGATCCTTAAACCATTCCTCCGGAGACACTATGATGCCAGCCCCCTGCCGTATCAGGCGGTTACAGCCTCCACTTAACACATCTCCAACACGCCCCGGAAGTGCATAAATATCTTTTCCCTGCTCTAAGGCAAAGTCTGCCGTAATCAATGAACCGCTCCGCTCCTTTGCTTCTATTACAACTACCACATCTGAAAGCCCGCTGATTAACCGGTTCCGTTGCGGGAACAACTTTCCCAAAGGTTTTGTCTGCGGCATATATTCAGATAGAATTCCGCCTTTTTGTGTCATGGTCTGATAAAGACTCTGATTCTGTCTGGGATAACAGTAATCTGCCCCGCATCCCATAACAGCATAGGTTTCTCCCTCTGCCGCCATGGCACCACTGTGGGCTGCTCCATCAATTCCTGCTGCCAGTCCACTGATTATAATGCAGCCTGCTTTTACTGCCAGTTCCGCCAGATGTTTTGCATAGTAACGACCGTATTCACTGCATCTTCTTGCTCCCACAATGGCAATACTTTTCTTATCTTCCGGTGGCAGACTGCCCTTATAAAAAATTCCATAAGGTGGCTTATTGATATATAAAAGACGTTTCGGATAGTTTTCATCCTCTCTTGTTACAAGATACAGTCCGCTTCTTTTTAATTTCTCCCATGCTTCTTCTAAGTTCCATTCTTTTTTATAGGTAAGAACAGACTTCACATCTGCTTCGGCAATGCCCGGAATCTGCATTAATTCTTTTTCTGACATGTCATATAAGACTCTTGCACTTCCGGTAAAACGAAACAGTTTTTCCACTTTTCCGGTTCCAATGTTTTCTGCCATCTGTGCCATACACGCCAGCCAGTATTTATATTTCATTCCATTTATCCCTCCCAGAATTTCTTATCTACATTCCGATAACAGACCGCCTCACTTAAATGTCTGGTCAGGATTTCATCTGAACCGTCCATATCTGCAATCGTTCTCGCCACCCGCAAAATCCTATGATAAGACCTGGCTGTCAATTCCAGCTTCTGATAAATGCTTTCCATATACTGTTTTTGTTTTGTCGATAATCTGCAATATTTTGTCAGCAATGCCGCCGGAATTCTACTGTTATAACGAATGTTAGTTCCAGCAAACCTTTGCTGCTGCCGTTCCATAGCCGCAACCACCCTTTTTCTGATTTCTGCCGAAGTCTCCTGATGAGGATTTTCTTTCATTAAATCCTGATATTCCACACGCTTTGTCTCTACACAGATATCAATTCTGTCCAATAAAGGCTGACTGATTTTCTTTAAATACTGTTCCACCATTCCTTTTGTGCAATGACAGCGGTTCAAATCCGGATAATATCCACACCGGCAGGGATTCATGGCAGCCACCAGCATAAAATCCGCCGGAAATTCATAATTTCCGGCAAGCCTTGCAAGCTTTACACAGTGTTCTTCCATAGGCTGTCTTAAAATTTCCAAAGTTTCCCTCCGGAACTCCGCAAGCTCATCTAAAAAGAGCACACCATGGTGGGCGAGACTGATTTCTCCCGGTCCCGGAACCATTCCACCTCCTGCCAGTCCCTGTGGTGTTATGGTATGATGTGGATTACGGAAAGGACGTTCTGCCATCCATGCTTCACTTTCCGTCAGAAGTCCTCTTACACTGTATATTTTTGTTACCTCCAGGGCCTCCTCTTCTGTCATCTCCGGTAAAATACCCGGAATTCTTCTTGCAATCATTGTTTTTCCTGCTCCCGGTGGTCCAATCATCAGGAGATTATGTCTGCCGCTTACCGCAATCTCACAGGCTCTTTTCACAAACTGTTGTCCATTAATTTCCGAAAAATCCGGTACTTCTTTCCTCTTGGCCTTTTTCTCATGGCCGATTTTTTCTTTCTCAGGCTCCCAGAATTTTATTTCATCATTAAAACCTTTTATCACTTCTTCCAGTGTGCTTACACCAAACAGACGAATTCCTTTTACCAATGCAGCTTCTTTGGCATTTTCCACCGGCACCATACAGGCGTCCATCCGCTCCTGTGCTGCCTTTGTCACGATTGGTAAAACACCATGAATCGGTTTTATTCTTCCATCCAGTCCTACTTCTCCTACAATCAGAAGCTGTTCCAGCCTGTCTTTCGGAATAATCCCCATTGCTGCAAGCACTGCCACTGCTACCGGCAAATCAAAGGACGAACCGGATTTTCTTACATATGCCGGCGAGAGATTAATCGTAATCCGTTTTGGCGGGAGACGGTATCCACAATTTTTAAGGGCTGTCCGCACCCGCTCTCTTGCCTCCCGCACTTCTGCCGATAAAAATCCTACCATTTCAAACACTGGCATACCATCCGTCACATCTGCTTCCACACGGATAGGAATGCTCTCAATGCCACGCACGATTGCCGTTGATACAATACTGTACATTAAATATCACCTTTCTGTTTTGCAATTTTTGTTTGTCCGGGATTTTTCTGCAGAAGAACTCTGCAATTTATATGAACAGCCCCAAGATGGGTTATTCATCATTTATTTCGATAAAAAAGATGGACTCATCATATCATGAAATCCATCCTTTTCAAATACCAATTTAACACATTATAAAAATTTAATAATTGTAACCTTTTTCAAAATAAGCTTTCAGCTTCTCCAATGCCTTTTTTTCAATTCGTGAAACATAGGATCTCGAGATATTTAAGTTTTTTGCAATCTCCTTTTGTGTCACCGGACAGTCCGTTTTTAGGCCATAGCGCAGGTTTATGATAATCTGTTCCCGTCTGTTTAGTACCTGCGGCAGTATTTCATATAAGGTCTTCACATTTCTGTCATACTCCATCTGCTCCACCACATCCGGTTCGTTATGCTCTACAATATCCAGTAAATGTATCTGGTTTCCCTCTTTATCTGTTCCGATTGGCTCATAAAGAGACACTTCCCTGGCAATTTTACGCTTACTGCGCAGATACATCAAAAGTTCATTTTCAATGCATCTCGCTGCATAAGTTGCCAGCTTATTTCCTTTTTCTACCCGGAAGGTATCGATTGCTTTAATCAATCCAATAGTTCCAATCGATATCAGATCTTCCATATCCTCTTCCACATTCTGATATTTTTTTACCACATGTGCTACCAGACGCATATTATGTTCTATCAGAATATGTTTTGCTTCAAGGCTGCCTTCCCCAAGCTGTTTTAAATATTGCTTCTCTTCCTGTATAGTCAACGGAGATAAAAATGTTTTCAATACAGCACCCTTAAAAAGCGATTTATTATATTCTATGCGTCTGCCAGGTTCTTCGTGCCTTTCCTCTTTTTTTATCTCTATCCTTTTCTTCTGTGTCTTTTTCCTTTATAATTATCCTTATGAAGCGAATATTAGACTATACCATAACAAATGAATATGAAAACTTTACGATAAGAGAATTTCTTACAGAAAAAGGATACCCGAAAGGGCTCCGGGCACATCTTTTCCGCACCGAAGATGTTCTTTTCCGAAACGGAAATACCGGACACAGCAGTGACCGGCTGAAGGTTTCTGATAAATTAAAGATTATTTTAGAAGAATCTATGCCGGAAAGCTATCCTGCACCGGAAAACATTCCCCTTTCCATCCTCTATGAAGACGAAGATATTCTTGTTATCAATAAACCGGCACACATGCCTGTCCACCCATCCATGACGCATTACGAACATACCCTCGCCAATGCTGTCTTTTATTATCTGGGCAGCAAAAACGAAGCCGGTCCTTTCCGCTGCATCAACCGGCTGGATAAGGATACTACCGGTATCACAATCCTTGCAAAGAACAGTCTTAGCGGCGGTATCTTAGGCAGACAGATGAATGAACGGAAAATCCACCGCACCTATCTTGCCATTGTCCGTGGTATTACCCCGGAATCCGGTACCATTACTGCGCCAATCGGCAGAAAAGAAGGTTCTGTATTAGAGCGTCAGGTAGATTTTGAGCAAGGTGAATACGCCTGCACCCATTACCGCAGACTAGCCGTGAAAGAAATTTTTCCAAAAAATACTTTTTCAAGGGAGCCTCTTTCACCGGAAGCACTCTCCCTTATTGCTTTGCGGCTTGATACAGGAAGAACGCACCAGATTCGTGTCCATATGAGCTACCTCGACTACCCTTTAATTGGAGATTTCCTTTATAACCCGGATTTTTCCCTGACAAAAAGGCAGGCTCTTCATGCCTGCCAGTTAAAATTCGAACATCCAATCACAAAGGAACAGCTCTGCTTTACGGCTCCACTTCCTGCCGATATGCAAATGCTGTTCCCTGAATTTCATGTTCCAGATTTAGACAATCTATTTTCGGATTAACGGATTCTTTCGGTAAGTCCGACTTTCTTCTGCACCTTACGTAAGGTCTTATTAGAATAATAAGCTGCTTTTTCGTCATTCATTTTAATCATGCTGTCAAGATAAGTCTTGTCTGCCATCAGTTCCTGATAACGTTTCTGCAATGGCTCCAACTCTGCAGCAACTGCTTCTCCTACTGCCAGTTTAAAATCACCGTAGCCTTTTCCATCAAATTCTTTTTCAGTTTCTTCTCTTGTCTTACCGGTTACACAACCATAAATATCAATCAGATTACTAATGCCAGGTTTATCTTCACGATATATAATTTCACTGCCGGAGTCGGTTACTGCACGTTTGAATTTGCGGATAACGGTATCTTTATCATCTAAAAGGCGGATGGTTGCATTCGGATTCTCATCGGACTTTGACATCTTTTTCTCCGGCTCCTGCAGACTCATAATCTTTGCACCTGCTTTTCCGATATACGCCTCCGGAATTGTAAAGACATCTCCGTAAATAGCATTAAAACGCTGTGCAATATCTCTGGTAATCTCAAGATGCTGCTTCTGGTCTACACCAACCGGAACCACATCTGCCTGATACAGTAAAATGTCTGCTGCCATTAATACCGGATAGGTATAAAGACCTGCATTGATATTATCTGCATGTTTTGCAGCCTTGTCCTTAAACTGTGTCATACGGTTTAACTCTCCCATATAAGTAAAGCAGCCTAATATCCAGCTTAATTCTGCATGTCCGGATACATGGGACTGATAATAAATACAGTTTTTCTCCGGGTCTAATCCTGCTGCTACATATAATGCATAAAGAGAACGAGCATTTTTACGGAACTCTGCCGGCACCTGTCTTAAGGTAAGGGAATGTAAATCCATAACACCATAGATACATTCGTATTCATCTGTAAGATTTACCCAGTTTTTCAATGCTCCCAAATAATTTCCAAGGGTAAGGGTTCCTGTTGCCTGCATTCCACTATATAAAATCTTCTTTCCATCTAACATTTATTTATCCTTCTTTCTTTTATTTTTCAATACTTCATATCGAATATATGCATAAGTCTCTTCTTCGCCGCGTTCTGCCAGCATATGAAGAAGGCACTCTAAAAGTTCTCTTGATTCCTCATGAATAATGTGATACTGCTTTCCATGTTCGTAATAAGCCAGAGGACTTTCGTCGGTATATTTTTCTCTCTGGTAATTCCTGCTTGCTGCCACCCGGTCAATAAACATCTCAACCACATATTTTGTCGGCATCTTCATTCCAGTAATTCCGGCGCATTTCTCCGGTCCGTAATCAATCCAGTATTCCATATGATGCTTGTTTCTGCCCTTATGGTGCAGCCAGGCTGCGGAATACCCCTTATCCTCACGCTCGGCATTGTTGGGACTCATATTTCCCTGAAAATACTTACAGCCCACTAAAAATTCCGTTGGTGAATATTTCGACAAATCATGCAATAAGCCCTGGCGGTAAAGTCCAACTTTAAAACAGCCTTTCATGACCAACATCTTGTGATGATTAATTGTGCAAAAATGTTTCCATGCTTTCATCTTACTTTATTTCCCTATTAATATCTGAATGGACATCCCGGCAATTTCTACCTGGACTGCATCCATTTTCACTTCTTTCTCCAGAAAACCATTTTCATTTCCTGTATCCATTACTTTATACCATTTTTTGCTTTTTGGCAATTTCGGAAGTGCAAGGAACTGTTTTCCGGTATGAAAATTATATGCCACATAAATCATTTCCTCACAATCCGCATAGGGTCCGCAATAAAGCAACCCAACCGACTGGCGGTTCGGGCTGAATCCCACAGTCCATGCACTATCGCAGTGAAAAGAAAGATCCGGATATCCCAGTCCTTTATAATCATTCATCCGCATCGGCTCTTCCATCCGAAGAACCGGGTGTGCCTTACGAAAGGCTGTCATTTTCTTAACAAACTGTTGTAAGGATGCATATTTCTTATCATTTTTCCAGTTTACCCAGCCAACCGCATTATCCTGGCAATATGCATTATTATTTCCCCTCTGGGAATTACCAATCTCATCACCGGCAGCAAGCAGCGGAATGCCCTGTGCTAAAAATACTGCCGTAATTGCATTTCGAAGCTGCTTTTTACGCAGGCTTTCTATATATTTTTTGCGTGTTGGTCCCTCAATGCCATAGTTGTCACTGTAATTCCAGTCATTTCCATCCGCATTGTTTTCCCCATTTGCTTCATTATGTTTTTCACTGTACATAAATACATCTGCCAGTGTAAAACCATCATTAGATGCTGCATAATTCACAAATCCGGCATATTTCTTCTGCTTACGCATCTGGTTTACAAAATCGGTAAGACAGATTTCCTTATGATTTAACATTTTCCGCAACGGATAATAAAATTCATCCCGGTAAACAAATAAATGCGGATATGCATAATCCTGTTCCAGCAAATCCTCCGGAATCGTATCTGCGAACAGCTTACTGCGGCACAAAATCAAATCCTGTGCCATAGCACGAATCGGAAGATTTGCTCCCATCAGACGGAATCCATCCACATGATATTCCATCACCCAGAAGCGCAGGGCTTCTAACATCAGATTCTGATTGATGGTATCAGGAAAATAAATTTCCATAATACATTCCATGTCATTTTTATGCAATGCCTTAATTAATGATTTTAATGCATGCTCCGGCTGTCTGCTTTTGGTAAATGCAGCCTTCGGTGCAAAATAATTGCCTTCAGTATAGCCCCAGCAATTTATCTTCTCAACTTCCGGCAGCTTCTTTGTATCCGTCTTCTGTTCTTCCTTCCAGGTCACATAATCCGGCAGTTCACAGGTTGCCGGTATCATCAGTTCTTCAAATTCATAAAAAGGCATAAATTCAACGGTTGTAACGCCCATATCACGAAGATATCCTATCCGGTTCTCTACTGCTTCAAAAGTACCTTTTCTTGCTCCGCCATTACTACCCTCCATGGTAAAATTTCTCACATGAAGCTTGTACATGACCATATCCTTTTTGGCAATTTCCGGTGCCACATCCTCTTCCCAGTCAAAGACATCTGTGGAGAAACCGCTTTTCACCTGATAATCCATACCAAAGCGTTCCTTTTCTCCCCACTTTTCCCTGCCTACAATTCTTCTGGCATATGGATCCGTCATAACCTTACCGTCTATTTCAAAATTATAATCAAAAGAAGCCGGTTCAATGCCCATTACCATAATTGAGCGCAGCGCACCCACATAGTAAGTATCCGGAACCGGTATTTTTCCAATTTTCCCTGTTTTCTTTTCATACAGTACAATACTGCATTTCTGCTCTTTTCTCCCCTCAAAGGTAAATACAACCCCAT